>Ga0209541_10004186_pt1 | contig 25812 bp, 23 predicted proteins | sample RifCSPlowO2_01_FD_184027 | JGI IMG/M metagenome (GOLD analysis project Ga0209541, IMG submission 184027) | Groundwater microbial communities from Rifle, Colorado - Rifle CSP2_plank lowO2_0.1 (SPAdes) (version 2) | ecosystem: Environmental > Aquatic > Deep subsurface > Groundwater | place... | reverse complement strand
GCTCACACTTGGCATTGGTGGCCCCTATTGGTTTACCGAGTCCCTTCTGTATCTTATTTTTTTCCTCGGTCTTTGGCTTGACAACCGTTATCATTTTCGGGAGAAATTGACACTTTCGCGAGGAAAAGCGGTATTTTTATATTTTGTAATATTTTTGGTCGGCTCAATGGTTTATGAGCTGTCTTTATCACCAACTATAGGAAGTTTCAGCGGGCATCATCCCAAACCAATTCCTTCGTTTATCATCATCTTTGGGTTTTATTTAGCGCTTGCTCTTTTTAATCTTTTTCTCATTCGCCGGTATCACTACACATTCAAGGAACTCTATTTTTCCGCCGGTGCGGCAAGTCTTACAGAAGGGATTGTATTTAACGGCGTATTGATTGCCGTCCTGTTGTCTCCTACATTTTTTCTTGCTCCACTGGCATTTGCCTACTACATGCTCATATATGGAGTCATATTTTGTATGCCTCTTGTCTTTATTCGCGAAGAACTATTGTGGAGCCCTAGTGAAACCACTATTTCTTTTAGACGAAAAATGCTTTATGCATTTATCGCAACCTTTTTTGCTAATTTGACGTGGGTTGGCTGGGCAAAGGTTGCCGACATTCTTACTACTGGATTCGAAAAGTTTTAAAAAGAAAAAATTGTTTGTCTGCCATAGCCCGAAGGGCGACAGCGGAAAATTGTCCCCGCACCAATTCCGAATTGAGTCAATGGTAATACGTGGTTTCTATCGTGGTATCGCCTCCGGCTTACAATTCCTTAAAACCTTGGTTAAACTTTAGAATTGGTACGGGGCAGGCATCCGTGCGGCTCCCCGCCTGCGCCAAGGCTTCGGCGGGCAGGCGCCGCCTTTCCGAATTTTCGCGGGGGAACTTCCTCGCCCCGACCTTGCGTCGGGGCGAAATGCGCTCGAACTATCTTTAAAATACATCGTTTTTTGTAACACAGTCTACTCGGTCAGGTTATAAAAGCCCTTCTTTCAGGGCTTTTGCCATTTATTGAAGGCGAAAGAAGAAACATATATAATATATTGGCTAGCATGTACATACTATGAATCAAAAAACCATAGATAATTTAGTCGAAAAATACCTTGAAGAAAAAGGCCTCCCCCAAAGTCCTGCTCTTACGTTTGAAGACGTAACGATTGTCGACCTTTATTCAGACGTTCCTTCGCGCTCGTCCATCAAAGATACAAGAGGCCGCCTGGCACAGCATGTGTACCTGAATACACCTGTTGTTTCCGCAAACATGGATACAGTAACCGAATCGCGGATGGCAATTTCTATGGCGCGCCTCGGCGGGTTCGGATTTATTCATCAGTTCTTTCCAATCGAAAAACGCGTCCGCGAAATTGAACTCGTAAAGCGGGCCGACTCCGGCGTTATCGAGCGCCCCTTGACCGCGGGCCCGGATACGACGCTCAAGGTTGCCCTTGAGCGAATGGCAAGCTATAAAATTTCGAGTTTGCTTGTAGTGGATGAAAAGACAAGGAAACTTTTGGGAATTTTGGCACACCGCGATTACAGGCTTGAAGCAGACCACTCTAAAACCGTCGGCTCCCTCATGAAAAAAATCGGACTCATTACCGCTCCCCCCCGTACGAATCCGGAAAAAGCGCGCCAAATTCTTTTTAAAAACAAAATAGAAAAACTTCCGCTCGTCGACTCATCCGGCCGCTTAAAAGGGCTCATCACATCCCAAGACATTGAGAAGGTCATACAATTTCCTAAAGCAAGCCGGGATAAAAAAGGGAGACTCCTTGTTGGAGGCTCCGTCGGCATCGCGGATTCAGTACTCGAAGAAATAGAAGAACTCCTTAAGGCCGAAGCAGACATTATTTTGGTTGATACCGCGCGTGGAAATTCCGCGCGCCTTGTCGAAGTGTTGAGCCGCATAAGACGCCGGTTCGGAAAAAAACTTTTGCTTGTTGCCGGAAATATTGATACGCCGGAGGGAGTTTTGAAATTAATAGAAGCCGGAGTCGACGGAGTAAAAGTCGGCATCGGGGGAGGCTCCGCCTGCAAAACACGCCGAGGTCCCGGAGTCGGCATTCCACAAATTTCCGCCATCGCGGAGTCATATGCGCTTTCGTCAAAATACGGAATTCCGATTATTTCGGACGGTGGCATCAAGGGCTCAAGCGACTTTGCAAAAGCAATCGTTGCGGGAGCCGACTCGGTCATGGTCGGTGGCATTCTTGCCGGCACGGAAGAAACTCCCGGGAAACCTTTCTACGAAGACGGAGAGAAGTGGAAAATTTACAGGGGCTCGGCTTCAATTGAATTCCAGCTCTCGCGGCTTGACCGCGACGAACGCGAAGCGTTCATCAGAACGCCCGAAGGAGTGCCAAAACGCGTCAAATACAAAGGCGAGGTTGCAAGCGTCATCGAAGAGCTTATGGGGCACCTCTATTCCTCCATGAGTTATGTCGGAGCGTGGACACTGAAGGAATTCCAAAAAAAGGGGAAATTCCGGTGGCAGACGCTCTCTGGTCTTGAAGAGGGAAAGCCGCACGATGTATTATAAACATTTCAATTACCCCAAAAACATCCTTGAGACAGGGGTGTTTTTTGTTGTGAATATTTTCTCCACACCACAACAAAAATGGCCATGAATACTTGCTTTCCGGAAGTTGACAATAGATTCTATTTCGCCATAATGGAGTAAATTTTGTTCCTTTATAAACGGATTCACAGGAAGGAGGACGCACGTGAAAAAGCGCGCCGAAAAGAAGCAGACTTCCAAGGAGACAGGCATGAAACGACAGAGAAAAGATAAGCGGAACGGTTTTGATTCTCGCTTGAATTTTCTCATCGACCAGGACCAAAAAATCCCGAAAATAAAAGTACCGGACCTTACGTCCGATAACCCGTATGTGGTGAAGGTTGCTGATTCCAGCAACCCGCGCCTCATGGTCATAAACTCTCCTTTGATTGGAGCTCTTCCGCAGGAAAATCCTCACACGGACCCTTTCAAGAACGCGCTCCACATTGCAGAGGTCAAAAATGCGGACGCCATCATCATTGCGGGAAACCTCATCTACTTCATTACCCAGCAGTATGGCTCAACGTATCCGTACAAAGCTCAAGCCTCTGGAATTCCTACAAACCCCAAGATACTGAACGAAGCATATCCAAAGTCCGTCATTGAGGACTCCGGAGACATTGAAACGCGCGTCGAAAAGGGCAAGCCGGTCTTTATGCCGGTGCGCACAAGGCTCGACCTTGTTCTCGATATGGTGAAAAAGGAATTCGTGGACGCAAACGACAAGCCCGTTTATTCGGGGCCGCTCCTCATTACGTTCGGCTCCATTGAAGAAGCTCTCGCCATGCAGCACACGAACGAACGGCTTCGCATCGACGTTCAGAGAGAGCGCACATATGCTCAGCGTAAGATCAAGGAACTTTACAGAGAACTTGCCGCCGAAAAGAAACTGAAAGCCGAAGCGAATTCCGAAAAAATTGAGAAGGTTGAGCGCGAGATTGAAGATTTCCGTACATATGAGCAGTTCGCCATTATGGGGAACGTCGCTCCGGACCATATTAACCGAACGACCGACTCAATGATATCCTACATTATCTGGAGATACGAGAAGGATATTCCGAACGCAAAGGTCATCTCCATCGGGGACGCATATTTGAAAGCAGGCAACAAACTCATTGAAGTAACCTACGAAAAATCCGGCGAATCTCTGAACGACGGTTTCGCGGGCAAGATCCGCGACGTTACGTACTCCCGCATCAAGAACAACCCGGGTTCTTCCATTCCGGATGTTATCCTCGGGGCGGGCCTCAACCCCACCTTCAGGAACCTTCTCATCAGCCACCGCGTACGAGAGCGGGAAGCAACGCTTGAAGACGTGAAGCTCTGCCATGCTATCCAGCTTACGACATGCATAAATGACGGACTCTATCGCGAAGTCGCGCGCAAGCGTGTCCGCGTAAAGGACGACCTGACTCGCCTTGCGAAGTCGGATTCGTTTACCGCCGGAGTGCTGTGGATTGAGTGGATTAACGACATTTTCAGCCCAGAATTTTGGAGTGGCGAATGCCTTGTCAATGAAAAGAACTTTGAGAACGAAGCATCCCTTCGTACCATGGTCACCTATGGCGCCCTCCTGCACGAGCGCCTGTACTTCCTGAAAGAAGGGTGCACACACTACGGGGCGCGCTATATGGCAACATATCCCTCTCCGAACGATTCAAAAGGACGCTACATCAAGCTTCACTATCAGGTGGCTCTTGAAATGCTGAACAAGCTCAAAGCTCCGATCGCGGGCTACCAGCACGACGGGGATGCCTGCCACTGGATCAACTATGAGACGTGGAAAGAAGAACACGATGACTGGATCGGCCTTGAAGACTTTACGCGAGAGCTGACTCGCCTGGAGACTCTCGGGGTTCCGTTCGAAGAGCGCATCAAGAAACTCAAGATGACCGCCATCATGAACGATATCCGGAGCGGTATCATCAACCCGGAAAAACAGCTTCCGCAGTACGTGCTGTCGCTTGAACCGTATCTTGATTTCTGGGCAGGCATCATCGAATATTGCCGCGATAACGGCATAGAGTTTAGAGGAAAATTCTCGGCCATTGTTCAAGGCCGAGGAAACCACAACGAGCATAGCTTCCCGAAGGGCTCGAAGGTCGAGTTCTCCGAAGCGAAACTTATCCGAAGCGATATGGTTGCAAACCTTTTCAAGAAATATCCGTCGCTTTCCGACCTCATCGAAAAGAATTTCACTGCTCCTCACATGGGCAAACTCGGTTTCGCGAACGGCGTTATGGCCGTCATTCCCGACAAGAAAAAGAGGGGGCTCGGCAAGGACGACTTCATGCTCCAGCAGGATTTCTACTCCTACGCCGTGAAGATGAAGCATAAACAGGGTTCTTCTAAATCGAAGGACAATATGTCAAACATGCTCCGCGCCTTCGCGAAGCAGGGTACCGCGAACGCGTATGAAGCCGGCCGTATGACGGTCAACCTCGCGGGAGACGACCACTTCGGAGGGCTTGCTATTACGCGAAATGCCTTCCACTTCAAGACAGGTTGCCAAACCTTTGAGAACGAGTTCGGAAAGCGTTTCGACTTTCCCGAACAGAACCTTTTTTCAGGCATTTGGTCGGTTCCCATCGGCGGACCTTCCCGCGGACCCCTTTCATGGGTTTTCCTTGACTATGGGCTTCTGCGCAAATATGCGAACGCTCCATTCCCAATCGATCGGGCGAAACTTTTCCGAGGAGCCCTGGCTCTTGAATCCACAAATAAAAAAGGCAATAAGCCTTCAAAGTAGTTAAAACATAAACCGCCCCGATGATCATCGGGGCGATTTTTTATTTCAAGGAGAAACTCTGAAGAAAATCAATTTTCAAGAAGACGAGACATGACAACCCGCAAGGTTTCTTCCGAGGTTGTGATAACGACATAATTTTTTGGTCGAAATACGAAATATCCCATTCCAAAATCTCCTTCTTGCGCCAGCTTTACAAAACGGTACTGAAGGTTTTTATAGGAACGATCCTCAAAAAAAAGAATCGAGCTCTCGGGACGCCTCCCTAAAAGAAAGAAGCTGAGATCACGGGGAAGTGTTTTTTCCCAATCCCGAAGAGACTGGCTGGCTCCATCGGAACTTTTTACCGGAACAATGACGCCGAATACTGGGCGTTCAGCCGCAAAATACAAGAACGGCTCAACCTCGGAAAACGCTACTGAATTAAACTGAGTTGGGGCAGAGGCGCTTATGAGGCGCATGAAATCTTTGTATCCCATCGGATGGTTGCTTCCGTCGCTACCGGTAACTGTGACTATAAGCTTTTGCAAGAGGCCAACACTTCTTACGGTACTCGCAAGCTCTATAATACGCGAAGAAAATTCGGTTGGGGTTTTTGCGGAAATATTCTGGGTTGCATCATAGCTCAAACGTGAAAGCTGTATTGGAACCGGCGGCACCGGCTCGCCTCCCGTGTTTGAAGCGTTCCGCGAAGCAAAAAAAACTATAGCCGCAACCACAACAGCAATAAACGCAATTCCTCCTCCCAAAACCATGCCAACAACTTTCCAGTCGAGCCGTTTTAGGATGCTCGGCTTCTCCATTCTTTCTTTGGGAGATTCTTCAATATTCTGGGAAATGAGCGTAATTAAAGAGGGGCGCTCCGTTTTCATGAACTCGGAAACATCTGTTTTCATCGTACGGATGCTGGGCCTGCGAACGAAGTCGCCTTTATTTTTTTCTTCCGGCTCCGAGGAACCAAATTGTGGTTTTTCTGTTTCGTCCATAAATGTTATACACGTGAGCGGACGAGAGGCGCGTCCGCGGCAATTAGTACCGCCTATTGCCCCGGCCCCCTCCATGTCCTCCTCCAAAACCGCCTCCGAACCGCGAAGGAGGACGGTTAGCGCGCTCCTGGCGCCCGCGCTCTATATCGGCCTCGGAATATCTTCCCGGAACATCTTTTAATGAAAGATTTACTCTGCCCTGCTCGTCTATCTCTTTTACGAGAACAGGGATTCTATCTCCAATATTAACAATATCTTCAACTTTTTCCACTCGCCACGGCGCAAGCTCTGAAATGTGCACCATGCCGTCTTGTTTCGGCGCAAACTCAACCATGGCGCCGAACCCGAAGATGCGGCTGACTTTCCCCTCAAGAAGATCTCCCGGCTTCACTTCTTTCGTAATCGCTTTTATCTCGGCAAGAGCTCCTTCCATTGAAGCTCCATCTTCAGAGGTTACAAATACGGTCCCATCGTCTTCAATATCAATTTGAACGCTGAAGCGGGCGATAAGGTCGTTGATAACCTTTCCTCCGGGGCCGATGAGGGCTCCGATCTTTTCCGGATTGATCTTGAATATTTCAACGCGCGGAGCAAGCGGCGAAAGTTCCAGACGAGGAGCAGGCAAGACCGTTGCCATGTGGTCGAGGATTTCAAGCCGAGCTTTTTTCGCCTGAATTAGCGTGTCGCGCAATATTTGGATAGTAACGCCCTCAATTTTTACATCCATCTGAACCCCGGTAACTCCGTCCCGCGTTCCTGCGGCTTTAAAATCCATATCGCCGTGATGGTCTTCCGGGCCTTGTATGTCGGTAAGAACTTTGTAGCGATCTGTTTGTCCGGTTTCGTCAAGCATGAGGCCCATTGCAACTCCTGCCGCGGGCTTTTTTATCGGAACTCCCGCATCCATCAGCGCCAAGACCGAACCGCACACGGATGCCATCGAGGAAGAACCGTTCGAAGATAAAATTTCTGAAACAAGCCTGATGGTATACGGAAATTCATCTTTTGAAGGAATAATAGGAAGAAGAGAACGCTCGGCAAGCGCGCCGTGCCCTATTTCCCTCCGTCCCGGACCTCTCAAGGGGCCGGTCTCTCCCACAGAATACGGGGGGAAATTATAGTGATGGATGAACCTCTTCTTTGTGCGCACTTCCATTCCTTCAATGGTTTGCGCGTCTCCCGGCGCTCCGAGTGTCAGCACTGAAAGAGCCTGTGTTTGTCCTCTGACAAAAAAACCGGAGCCGTGCGTTCGGGGGAGAAGTCCTACCTCTCCGTAGAGGCCTCTCAATTCATCAGATTTCCGTCCGTCGGGGCGTTCTTCTTTATCAAGAATGCGCTTGTGGATTATTTCGTTTACTTCTTCTTCAAAAACATATTCCGTCATTGCTTTCTGGAACTCCGGATGGACCTCCGAGGAATATTTCACCCATTCCGCTTTCAATGCGTCAACTTTTTCCTGGCGCGTTGCTTTATCCCGTTCATATAGCGCATGCTCGAGCCTTTCTGCCATATGCTTTCTTAGGATTGCGATAAGATCCGGCGGTGTTTCGACAAGCGCTAACTCCCACTTTGTTTTTTGATGCTTTTCAATAATGGTTTTTTGGAATTCAGTGAGGCGCTTTATTTCCGCATGAGCCGCTTCAAGAGCCGTAAGAAAGTCTTCTTCGGGAATTTCTTTCGCTCCGGCTTCAATCATATTAATGCGCGATTCCGTTCCCGAAACAATGCAGTCAAGGAGCGACTTTTCACGCTCTTCAAACGTAGGATTGATAATTACCTTGCCGTCGATCATTCCTACGCGAACTCCGGCAATTGGTCCTGCCCACGGTATCGAAGAGAGTGAAAGAGCAAGAGAAGCAGCAAGAAGAGCCGGAACATCAGGGTCATTTTGCTCGTCAATGGAAAGAACCGTCACAATAACTTGGACGTCGTTTCGAATCTGAAGATTAAAGCGCGGGCGGATAGAGCGATCAATTAGGCGCCCAACCAAAACGGCTTCCTCCGACGGCCTGGCCTCGCGCTTCATGAAGCGGCTGCCGAGAATTTTTCCCGCCGCGTAATACCGCTCTTCATAATCCACGGAAAGGGGGAAATATGTTCCTCCTTCGCGGGGTTTTTTATTCATAACGACTGTGGCGAGCACCAAGGTGTCGCCGTAGCGGACAAGAACTTTTCCGTGCGCTTGTTCCGCAAGGTCGCTCAATTCGACGGTAAACTGCCGCCCTGCCAAATGAAACGAGAACGTTTCTTTTTTCATATATGTTCCTGAGTTTCTCCTTCAGACGGAAGACTAACAAATAGTCTCAGTGTCTGCAGGCGAAACCCGTATGATAAGCGTTGTCTCTTCGCGTGGTCCGCGCGCATGGCGCAAACCATCCGAAAAGAAAAAGCATATTACGAATGAGTTATCTTTTTTGCTGCTGGGTCTTTATCAAAAATTGCGGGCTTGAGCCGAGGTCCACAAAATCATCCGCGGCTTCCTTCAGTTTCTGCGACGTTGATCGGGCAAACGCGATAACTTCGGCCTGTGCCCTTCCTCCTTTCAAATATTCAACCAGCGGAACAAAGTCTCCGTCTCCCGTCACCAAGACGACAGCGTCCACTTTTTCGGCAAGTGAAATCGCGTCCACCGCCATTCCCACATCCCAGTCGGCTTTTTTCGTTCCTCCCGCGAATATTTGAAGATCTTTCATTTTTGTTTCAACTCCCATGTTTGTAAGCGCCTCAAAGAACGCTTTTTCCTCTCCGGATTCAGTGCGAATAACATAGGCAATCGCGCGTACAAGCTGGCGGCCCGAGACTGCAACTTTCAATATTTCTTTAAAATTGACCCGTGAGTGATACAAATTCTTTGCGGAGTGATACATGTTTTGCACGTCCATCAGGACCGCAACGCGCTGGCTTTTTTGTTTGATAACGCTCATATGGTTCTTAAATCTTTGAAGCCGTCCCGCCTGAAGCGGGACGGCTTTTTAAAATCGTTCCGTTACTTCTTAAGCCCGAGTTTTTTTATGACTTGCCCGTACTTGCGCGGATTTTTTTGCGAAAGATAATCCGCAAGTTTCTTTCTTTTTGCAACCATTCCCAACAGGCCCCGGCGCGAGTGGTTGTCCTTTGCGTGCTTCTTGAGGTGTACCGTTAGGCGCTTAATTTCTTCCGTCAGCACGGCCATTTGAACCTCCACCGACCCGGTATCCTGGTCGTGGGCGCGGAATTTTTCTATAACCTTTGTTTTTTGCTTTTTACTCAACATAGAAAGAATGAGTATTCGCGCCAAAACTGGTTCCGAGAGCGCTTTGTGGTTACGTAACGCGCAGCAGTTCGGGCTCATACTACTCCGGATACTATAGCATAAAGGCGGGATAATTGCAAAGCCCCGTTACTTGCCGGCTACAAAAAAACGGCATTTTTGCCGTCTTTTATTATTTTGCTTTTGATATCTCCAAAAGCCTTTTTTCGATCATTTTCACGACCAGCTCTTCCTTTGCCATTATAAAGAGAATTTCTTCATTTATCTTTCCTTCCACCTTTGCAAGCTTTTCGGCTTTCGCACGGATGGCCTTCCCGTCCGGTATTTGCTTTTCCATTTCCAAAAAGAATCGAACTGTTTTAGACAGGTCATCTCCAAGAGAGTGAAACACGCGGACAACAAGCGGATAGTTCCGCGAATACATTATCATGTGGCCAAGAGAAGCGTTGTTTACCGCCCAAAGAACCCGTGATGACATACCGTTTTGTTTTTTTATTTCTTCCCGCCTGCTTTCAAGCTTCCTAAAAACAGCCTTTCTCTCTTCATTCATTTGGTCTTGAGAAATCTGTCCTTCTTTGTGTCTGGCATAGAGCATTTTAAGCTCGTCATAACTTTGGTTGACCGCCGGAAGTAATTCATCATAGAAATTAAACTCCCGTTCTGCCGCCTGAAATTCCGGAGAGTTTTTTCCAAACCGATTGAGGGCAAACTGGCGTGCTGCCTCAAGCCCGATAAATCCTGCCGCAGCTTCTTCAATGGCGCGCGGCAGTTCAGAACGGGAACGGTTGAACTGGTCGTGAAAATCTTCGTGAAACACAAGGTTGAGAAAACGCCCCATCGGTGCTTCAAGCATCGGGGGCGTTACCGGAGTTCCGCCGATGCCCGCAATAGCTTCAGGCCTGTAAAAAAAGACATCTTTCTCCCCGGCCCGGCACTGTTCTTCTGAAGACACGTCTATCTCTCCCGCGCGCCCGGTTTTGAAATTGTCGTAGACAAAAAAATCCATAACGGAATGCGGAAGGTATGTCGTAGCCGTGTAATAGCATATGGGGTAGCCATTCCGGTCAGAATACGAAAGAAAGTTTTTCGTGGCGCGGTATCCTATTTCACGCTCAAACGATTTCATTTCAGAAATTAGCGCGGTCCGTTCTTGATATGCCTTATAGAGCGGAGAGTTATCCGAAGGAATGGCAACCGAACATCCCACAGCAACCCCAAAAAGAAGAATAAGGCACACACGGGAAAACGGTATTTTTCTCACAGTCCGTCCTTCTAAAATATTTCAAAGAAGGTTTGAATAATATTATGACGAAGTAGTCAGCTTGTCAAATTTCGTTTTGCGACGCATCTGTTCTACAATGAAGGCATGAATCTCGAGCGCCTTTTAAAGGATTACCTTGAACATCTCGAAATAGAAAAAAACCGTTCCTTGAAAACGGTTGAGAATTATGAGCGCTATCTCAAGCGCTTTCTCGAATTTACAAAAGTTTCAAGCCCGAAAGACATTTCGGACGATGTTGTCCGCGAGTTTCGCCTGCAATTAAATAGAATGAGAGACAGGTTCGACCATACCCTCAAACGGCAAACTCAATTCTACCACCTCATTGCTCTCAGGAATTTTTTGAAATATATGGCTAAGCGCGATATTAAAACGCTTGCCGCGGAAAAAATAGAGCTCGGAAAAGTTTCCCAGCTTCAAGTGGAGTTCCTCGAAGGAGAGGAGGTCAACCGTCTACTTTCCGCAACAAGCGGAAACTCTCTTCAAAATTTCCGCGACCGAGCGCTTCTCGAGCTTTTATTTTCGACAGGACTTCGTATTTCCGAACTCTGTTCATTAAACCGGGAGTCAGTGAATCTCGCGCGGGATGAATTTTCTATCCGCGGAAAAGGACAGAAAATTCGGGTTGTTTTTTTATCAAGCGAGGCAAAAGCAACTCTCAAAACATATCTTGATAAACGCGCCGATATTGAGGAACCTCTCTTTGTGAGCGCGCCAAAAGGCAAAAAGACGCAGAACTCAAACCCGACGCGCCTGACTCCGCGTTCCATCCAGCGCCTCATCAAAAAATATTCCGCCGCCGCCGGAATCACAAAAAGGGTAACTCCTCACACGCTGAGGCATTCCTTCGGCACCGACCTCCTCCGTTCGGGAGCCGACCTTCGCTCGGTGCAAGCACTCCTCGGACATTCAAGTATTACAACGACACAGCGCTACACCCACGTAACGGATTCGGTACTCCGCGACATTCACAAAAAATATCACGGTCAGACCCTGAAAGTTAAAAAATGAGTTCTTGCGCGGTGCCACGCGGATTCGGTTGCCGAATCGGACCAATCGTGTACAATTAAAAGTAATTTTGGCAAAACTTGCCTCATTCATGATCAAACTTTTCCTAAAAATTATCGCTGCCATTTTCTTCGAGTTGATGCTTTTTGCCGTGTCGTATATCATTTGGCATCACCAAGAAGCATTTTTACGTGCTCAAAGTCCGGAAGATTCGTTCGTTGAAACTGCTCCGCTGGCAACCACCGAAGACCGTTTTCCTGATCCGGTTTTGGCATGGGAAGAAAAAGAGTCCAAAGAACCGCTTCCATTGTCCTTTGAGCTCCCGGTGCCATTCACTGCGCAGGCCCCGTACGGCAACTGGAACGAGCCGTGGCAGAACTTTTGTGAAGAAGCGGTAATACTCATGACCGCGCGCTTTCACGACGGATATACGCGCCAGACAATTCCTCCGGAAGAAGCGTCGCGCTCGCTCCTATCCATCATGCGATATGAACAAAAACACCTTGGGTATAACATCGACACCGGTGTTGACGACATTGCATCCACCCTTAAAGGCGCCTACAATGTTCCCATGCAAGTTGTTTCGAATGCGACCATTGAAGATATTAAAAACACCGTCCTCCGCTACCGTCCGGTTATTGTTCCTGTTTCGGGAAAACTTTTACAAAATCCGCAGTTCCTCCGGGGAGGCCCCGTGTATCACACCGTGCTTGTTATCGGCTACGACGACCGGGACGAAACGTTCATCACGCATGAACCGGGAACACGCTTCGGAAAGCGCTATCGCTACGATCAAAAAAAACTCTATAACGCCATCGCCGACTGGGACCAAAGGCTGGGCCTTGTGTCAAAAAAGGTTATTGTAATTCCGGAGTAGTGGCCCTCCCAGCGCCCTTGCAAAATATAGGCCGGTTATATATACTAGCGTTCATGGTGCAAAAAACAAAGCCAAACGATAAAAGCCTTATGGAAAGCGCCCTCCGCACGAAAGGGAATATTTTTAATATAGTAAAAGTGGGCGATATTATTGAAGGAACCATCCTGGAAAAACACGGGAGCAGAATTTTTATAAACCTCGGCCCCCGTGGCACAGGTATCATCTATGGGCGCGAATATTATGAAGCGCAGGACCTTTTAAAAAACATGGAACCGGGAACAACGCTTCTTGCAAAGGTTATTGAGCCGGATAATGAAGAAGGATATATCGAACTTTCCATAAAAGAAGCTGGGCGCGAGAAAAATTGGCAGGACATTAAAGATATCATGGAATCAAGCACCCCCCTGACCCTGAAAGTGCTTGATGTAAATAAGGGAGGACTTATTATTGAATACAAAGGCGTTAAGGGATTTTTGCCGGTCTCCCAGCTTTCGTCAAAGAATTATCCGCGGGTTCCTGGAGGCGATAAAGAAAGAATATATGAGGAGCTGAAAAAATTCCTCGGGACAGAACTTACAGTAAAAATAATCGATGTAAATCCGATAGAGGAAAAACTTATATTTTCAGAAAAATCGAACGAGTCGGCAAAAATTCAGGAAAAACTTTCTAAGTATACGGTTGGAGATACCATTGACGGCGAAGTTACAGGCATTGTAAACTTCGGAGCATTCGTCACATTTGACGAAGGGCTTGAAGGACTTGTTCATATTTCCGAAATAGACTGGCAGCTTATTGAAAACCCGGGTGATGTTTTAAAAATAGGGGAGAAGGTAAAGGCAAAAATAATCGAGATAGGGGGAGAAAAAATTTCACTTTCTCTCAAAGCCCTGAAAGAAGACCCGTGGACGCATGTGAACGAAAAATTCCATAAAGGGGATCTGATAAAAGGAACCGTAGTCAAATACAATTCCTTCGGAGCATTCGTGAAGCTTGACGCAGAAATTCAGGGGCTCCTCCATATTTCTGAATTTGGGACCGAAGCAAAAATGAGAGAGGACATAAAATTAAACAAAGAATACGAATTCAAAATTCTTTCCATTGACGCGCGCGAACACCGCTTAGCCCTCGGCATTCCGGCAAACCACACGGCAGTAGATGAAGAAACGAAGGAGGAGAAGACTGAAACAAAAGTAGAAGAAGAGCCGAAAGCCGAAGGAACCGAAGTAAAAACAGAATAATCTTTAGAAACAAAAACGTCCCGCTTTTAGCGGGACGTTTTAATAATAGTGCGCAGATAAGGAAGCGAGCGGAACCCCCAGCCTACTCTACATCAACCTGTCCACCCTCGGCGGAAGAGCCGCTCTTCCTGATACTTTTTTTATTTATTCAATCCAGACTGGGCGTTGAGGGGATTGAACCCCCGGCCTACTCTACGTCAAAGAGTCGCTCTACCACTGAGCTAAACGCCCAGTCTGGATTTAATTTTTGGAGAGTACTGTGAAAAGCAATAGTATTGCTTTTCACCCACTTCGTCCCGATTTTGTATTCCGACACAATATAATTGTGTCGAGAATCCTCAATAAATAAAATTTCAAAAATTTTATTTATCGGGACAAAATCGAGGATCTCCCGACTTTTCAGCATATATTAAATTAAAGAAATTGAGGGTCCTCGATGGCTGTGCCATCGGGACTCGCTTTCACAATCGCGCACAACGCGAGTGAAATCGGGACTAAGCGCGCGCGAAGAAAGCTGAAAGGAACAGCCGGACTATCTCTCTATATGGTTTTTATAGCAGTTCCTAGAAAGGAAATCAACTATCCGGATAGTAATTTTTTAACCCTTCTCTCTTGTAAACTCAACAACAAACCGGATCCAAACAGCCCTTGTCTTTTCCCGATATATTTGTATCATCAAGCCAATAAAGCCCTTTTAAAAACTATTCAAAAACTGGGAAAAACGGTATGCAGGGAATAGAGCAGGCCTATTGCAACGAATGCATTCAGGCCGTCATCGGCGCCTGGAAAGCCCTCATGGAAACGACGCCCGCCGAAGCATTAAAAAGAGTACGCTACGGAAAGGGTGATACATTGAGCCTTGACGCGATACCGGAAATAAATATTTCCGAACGCCTGCGCGAATTTGATAACCACGCAATTCTGGTAACCGAGGAGCTTGATAGCGCTGCAAAAAAACGCTGGCCGAGTGATACTGATCCGGTCAAGCAGCCCCTTATGTTTTTCTCGGACCCGACGGACCGCTCAAAACAGCTTAAAAAAATTATTGAAGAAACATTTTCGGGCAAACCGTTCATCAAAATCGGCGAACTGATGGCGGGCACCGACGCGGAAGCCGTATGGGAAAATTTGTTTGAGCCGCCCGCATCCATTACGGGCGCAACTACGTCCATAACCTGCATTCGCAAGGGTTCTATCATTTTTTCAGTCATGCTGAACTATATCACCCGAACCATTTTCGTTGCCTCCTCCATCGGCATCTTCCGCCTCCGCCTGCCTTCCTTTTCGGACGACCGGCTTGCCGCAATCGACCTTTCTCATATTGTAGCAAGCGGCCAAACCCTTTCTTTTTTGCCGGCAAAAGATATCTGCCGCGCCCCCGAAGACGCAAAGCGCTTCGTCACGTTCCTCGGGAAAAGCGGGTATCGGGAAAATTTCGAGGATAGCATGATCTTCGTTGATAACCCGGACTCGTTCTTGCACCACACCGAGCCTGGCGGGCCGTCGCGTGTGTTGTATCTTTCGGAACTGCAAAAGGATTACGGACCGGTCGGTTTTGTTCTCGCAAACGGCGAAAAAATAGGGGAATGGATGCATTGGCTTGCGTTCGTGAAATTCGCAAAGAATAGCGAAGGAGGGCCCCTGCTTAAGGTTTTTGAGATATCAATCGATCGCCCCTGGACGAAAGAAGGTATTCTCATGTCAACCTCTCCCGCATACAGCATTTTTTCCTGTGAAGAAAACGGCGGCTATATTGATTTGAGCCGCCTGAAAAACTTCGACCACCCAAGCCGATTCCGCTCAATGCTTGTTGTGACCCCGCATGACAACGACCGCATCATTTATATCATGCGGCAGCATGAATACCGCGAGGTTGGCTCGTCCTTATAATTCTGATAGTTCATAAAAAAGAAAAATAAGCCCGCAGGGGCTTATTTTATTTATGTATGAGACGATCATCGCGTGTCTCTGTTTCGGCCAAACATTTTTTCTATTGACACCGCATCAAGAGGTTACTACAGTATAGCCATTGCTCTTTTTATTGCCTCTCCAAAGGCCATGACCGAAAACGAGAAAAGCGCTGATATTTTGATTCCGGAAAATGAACTTTGGCTTACCGAATTTATCCGCGGGTTCATGGAGCACGCAACAAAACAGGGAAAGGTCACCTTTCCTCCGCCAGGAGATATTTTGTGGCACATCTTGATGTATGAAACTCACAGCGCATTCCCTTGTATAAAGTGCCTTACGGGGTACGACTGGGACGGACCATATCCGAAAAAACGCGACCTTGACCTGGTTTTCTTCGGCCTATACTCCGTCACGGCCATGTCTTTTCCGACATGCCGCCTGAAACTGCACCATGTTCGGGATGAAAACATTTTAGCGAGACATTACCCGTTCCTTGCCAAAGAGGCGTTTGCTATCGCATGCAATATACCAGGTTTTTTTGAAGAATAAATAAAAACCCTTTTTACAAGGGTTTATTTTTTATCTGAAGAGCCAGCCGGAGACAGCGTTGAAAAAGTCAGCAGTCCCCTCCCACACGGAAAAGAAAGCTACAACCCATACGGCGCAAAGCACCACTCCCGCAATCACAGCCGAAGCTTTCATCTCGTTGCGAAACTGTCTTTTGTAATTATACTGGCTCATTCCCCAGTTTTTCTGGTATCGCGTATTGAATGTCGCCCAAAGATACGCAAAAATAAGAATGGTTGCAAGTGTTATGCAAAGAAGCGCGTTGAGCGAAAGGTAGTACCCGAGAGCCCAAATAATAACTGGAACACCAACCGCTATGGCCGCCACGCAATAAAGAAGAACCGCAAAGATAATGAGAGCGGCAATCGCTTCCATTATTATTTCCTAAAAAGAAAAGTGCTTGGTTAAGAAGTACACGATAGCTTTTAAAAAATCAAGCATCAGGAAAGAACCAGACGAAAACCGGATGTTGCGGCCCGGTTTTATGGACAAAACGCATTATTTTTGATATACTTTTTGTGATATTTTATGTTACTGGTCCCATCGTCTAGAGGCCTAGGACATGGGCTTTTCAAGCCCAGTACATGGGTTCGAATCCCATTGGGACCATAATTTGTCCGAAGGACAACTGAATATGTTCAATGAGATTCGAAGGGAAGTTTGGGGGACTTCCCCGGAATTTTCGAAAAGAAAATTGAATCCCATTGGGACCATTATACGCGAAGGGGCGAGAGTTTATTTAAAAAATTAGAAAGGAGTGCCGGAGTGGTTGAATGAGGCGGTTTTGTCTGCCGAAGGCAGATCCGCCTTCGGCGGAAAAACTTTATAAACACAGCGGAGGAGTGCCAGAGTGGTTGAATGGGACGGTCTTGAAAACCGTTATACCTTAACAGGTATCGTGAGTTCGAATCTCACCTCCTCCGTTGTGTTTATAATAATATATCGTGGGTTCGAATCCTCCACCTTCCGTTTTGATCGGGAAAAGTTGCTAGATAGGGCTCTTTATGAGTTCGTCTGCCCGCCTCTGGCGGGAACCTCACCTCCTCTACCAGTTAGACCGGCTTAGTTTCTACGATATTAAAATATGGAAGAATATCCTAAAACTGAAAAAGAGCACGAAACGCTGGAAAAAGAGTATTTTGATTTACTTTTATCGTACAACAACAAATCCCAAGAGCTCAAAAAAATCGCTCCGGCAGGGGCCGCCGACGAAGAGTCCCAGTGGCTAATCTCGCATGCAGACAAAGAGCGCAACGAAATTCACAAAAGGCTGAAGGTTGTCGGCCTGAAATTAGGCAAGGGCGATATGGATGTAATGACCGATATCTTGCGCCAGAAAGGAAGTTTGGCGGAATACGGGCTACCGGAGTTTTTTATATTAGATGCCAACGACATGAAATCCCGTAGTTTTAATGTTGATATTGATTTAAGAAAACCTCAAAAAATGAAATTTGATAAAGACTCGTATAATGGCATTGAAATAGATCCATCCTCCGTAATCATTCCGTATGTTATAAGCCCTCAATGGTACGATTCAAACTACACAGGCGGCTATATGGCGCCAAAGGATTTCGCTATCCGCGAACAAAAGGCGCGAGAGCTTGCAAAGACCGCACACCTACAAGTGGTAGATGTGGTTGATTATGAATATTTTCATGATTCGAGCGTCTGCATACTAGGTGTCGTAGTACCCAAGGACCGCCTGCAAGAAGTTATGAATATCGTCCGAAATAATCCTACTAAGTATCGAGTTGGAGATGACTTTTATTCAGATGCAGATAAGGAGATAATTCTCGCCTCCTATCAAAAAATGATTGAGGATGAACTCGAATGGGGCGGGGAGGAACACAAAAAAGAATACTGGGAGGCCCGAAAAGAACTGTACGGCGAGGAACCGCCGCCGTCCCCCGCCGAGAGTCAGTCGTTTAGTTCCGCAACGTTATTGGAAAAAATTAATGAGGAACTCGAGGTTGTCCGGCCGGCAAGCACGAAATTGCTAAAGAAACTACCGGAAGACATAGAAGGAACCGAGATACTAAAGGACAAGATCATAGCAATGATCGACGATGACGAAGATGCTTTTGAGGCATTCATACCAAGCCTATCGGTCGCGACAGGCGGGAGGGCTCTTTTTATACCGCATGGAGGCCAAAGCATCCAGGAGTTGGCCGAGGAAATTAAGGCAACAAACGCAGAAATAGTGTTGCTTGACTATCACCTTTCAATGGGAATTGATGGTGCTGAAGTGGCTAAGAAATTAATTAAAAATGGTTTTCGTGGTACTGTCATTGGCTTTTCTTCCGACAAGTCGGCGGGTGATATGTTTAAAAGAGTGGGAGCATTTGGCGCTATTGATAAAAACACCAACAACCCCGGGGCTGCTATTAAAAAATTAGCGGAAATAGCGTCTCAATAGACAGCTTCCCAAGCACCAGTAACTTCGTCGCACAGCCTAAGCGCCATAAGTTCAACTATGGACCTATCAAAGCAATATAATAATTTTGCTAAAAAGTTTTCTGAAATTCACGATCAAGGCGATAACAGCAACCGGGACAATAGAAAAACTTTTTATGGCAATATTGACTTTATCAAGCCGGGAGTAAAACTGCTGGATATTGCCTGCGGCGACGGGCTCGATTTGGAACACTACAAAAGCTTGGGAGCAGAAATCTTTGGCCTCGACTCGTCAGAGGAGATGATAGCGCTAGCAAAAAAGAGGCTCCCTGACGCAGTTATTAAGATTGGGTCTTTTAAAAAAATTCCATTTGAGAGCGGTGGTTTTGACGTGGTGCTCAGCAAATACGCAATCCAAACATCTTCAGATATGGGTCCTGTTTTTTCAGAGATTTACCGGGTTCTCAAGCCTGGCGGAATAATGATGTATCTCGTAACGCACCCCTTTCGTCAATATTTTGAAAAGAGAGACGAGACGGCAGATTATTTCGAACAAAAAATCGTTGACACGCATATTCTAAACAATTCGATCCTGGTTAAAGAGCCAACGCATACTCTTAATGACTATCTGAATGACTTTCTTTTTAAAAATTTTGACCTTCAGTTCTATAAAGAATACTGGGATGCTGCGGCAGAAAAAATTGGAGGGAAGAAATATCCCGGCTACTTCATTATAAAAGCTGTGAAGAGATACTAGCTTAAATTGCATAATTAAACGCCCCTCCGGGGCGAATTTTATCGGTTAAATTTATTAAAATGTCTCCATCTTTCTGGCAAAAACTGTCCGCCGGAGGCGGATCCGCCTCCGGCGAAAAAAAGCCGATTTTTGCCATTGCTCCAATGGCAAATGTAACTGACGCAGCTTTCCGAAAAATGTTCGTCGAATGCGGGCGTCCGGATGTTTTTTGGACGGAGTTCGTATCGGTTGAGGGTTTGCTTTCACGAGGAAAAGAAGCGCTTCTTCCGGACCTCTGGTTCGATAAATCCGAGCACCCGATTGTCGCTCAAATATTCGGCTCGAACCCTGAACAACTTGAAAGAATTGGGCCGCTCATCCGCGAACTCGGATTTGACGGTGTTGATATCAATATGGGCTGTCCCGATAAAAACGTTGAAAAACAGGGAGCCGGAGCGGCACTCATAAAAACACCGGAGCTTGCAAAACAAATCATCAGAGCCCTAAAAAAGGGTGCCGGTCCAATCCCCGTATCCGTAAAAACTCGAATCGGATATTCAAAAAATGAAATTTCGACGTGGATTCCGGCCTTGCTTGAAGAAGGCCTCGCCGCTTTAACCGTTCATCTCCGTACGCGAAAGGAAATGTCGGATGTTCCCGCGCACTGGGAGCTGGGAGAGGAAATAGTTCGCTTGCGAGACCGCTATGCCCCACAAACGCTTATCCTCGGAAATGGAGATTTAAATTCACTGGATGTCGCTCGGGCGCGCGTGAAAGAATCCGGAATGGACGGCGCAATGATTGGCCAGGGAGTTTTTGGAAATCCGTGGTTTTTTTCCGGCCGAATCCCTGATACCAAGGAAAAACTTACACTCATGGTTCGCCACGCGGAACTTTTCGAGAAAATGTTTCAAGGCAAAAAAAGTTTTGCCGTTATGAAAAAACACTTTAAGGCGTATTCGAAAGGATTTGCAGGCTTCCGGGAACTGTATCTCCGCCTGATGAAAGTGAAAAACTCCGCCGAAACAAGAAAAATTACTGAAGAGTTTTTTGGTGGAACATTATAAATACCCTCTTACCAAAAAAACAATTCTAAGAATCATTAAAATTAGTTTAAAACCTCGCTATTCAGCTGGATTTTTGCTCTCTCTTGCTTGCTCTATGGGTATGTGCTACCAATAAAACGATTCCTTGCCAAAAGAAAAAGGATTCCCCAATGCCCTATGTACCGAGCAAAAAGACTGACGGAAAATCCACCGACCGGGAAGTACTTGCCAGAGCCGTCGAAAACCTCGCGACCGTAACCGCGGGCAAAATCACGAACAATCTGTCCCTCATTAAAGAATATGAACGCGTCTTTCTGAAAGTTGCGGAGAAACTAAAACTGTTTGCTAAAAAAGAAAAGGTTTTCGGAGACTCTGCCTCTTCCGACCTTGCCAGGGAAATTTATAATGTTTCCGAGCCATACAACTATGAAGGCGCTTACCTCGGCGAATTGAATTACGCGATTACGCGGTTTATCCAGCGGGTCCCGCAGATCAAGACCGCTTCAGGAGCTTGGGCTTCGGAAATCCGTTATTGGCTTTATGCCGCAACTATTGAAGCTCTCACGTACGCCCACATGCACACTGCCGAGCTCGGCATCGGCATCAGCGGAGTATTTGAGGATATCAAAGACGAATACAAGCGTCGCGTGAATACCGCGTATGAGGCGGAGCAAATTGTTAAGAGCGGTGACTGCTATGACGCTCCATACTATACGCGCTTGGTTGAAGTAGTGGATAGAAACGGAAGGCATGTCGGCTATCAGGAAGTAATGCTCAAAAGAAGCGACAAAACCCTCAAAGAAGATATTCTTTCTGCAGGGAAAATCGTACTCTATTGATAAAGGTTTTCAGTTAAAAAAAGAAAAAGTAAAAACGCCCTTTAAAGGCGTTTTTTATATTTAGTTCTCACTTTGCGGTCGGTTTCGGTTCTTTCCGCAATGCCTCAAACCTCAAAAGAAGCGGCGGGTGGGTGTAGTGCATGAAGACATAGAACGGGTGTGGGGTAAGGTTCCCGAGATTTGTTTTTGTAAGTTTTTTAAGGGACGAAATGAGCATTTCCTGTTCTCCGAGGTTTTCCCTGGCATACGCGTCAGCTTCATATTCATGCTTCCGTGAAAAATAGTTATTCAGAATCCCAAGAAGACTCTGGGGGAGGGAATAAAAAAGGAAGAAGAAAACCAATGCGGCATATATCGAGGGCAGAGCTACGCCGAGGGCCGTTATAAGACCCGGGACGGCAAGAAACCACGAGAAAAGAAAAAACATAAGTCCCATCTCGGCAATGCTGGAAAAAAAACCTTTGAGCGTGTGATTCTTTTTATAGTGCCCTATCTCGTGCCCTAAAACAGCAACAATTTCGGGAATCGTGTGCGCACTCACAAGCGTGTCATAGAGTGCTATGCGCTTATGTTTCCCAAAGCCGACAAAAAACGCGTTGGCCTTCGTCGAGCGGCGCGAGCCGTCAATCACATAAATTCCGGAAAGGGGAAATGAAAGTTTCCGAGCGAGTTCGAATATTTTTTCTTTCAGCTCTCCATCTTCCAAAGGAGTGAATTTCTGGAATAAGGGCATTATCCAAATTGGTGCCACAAAATAGAGTCCAACCATAACCACCGAAACTGTCGCCCACGCGTAAAGCCACGCATGCGCCCCGCCGTATAGAAAGAGGGCTTGCACCACCAAAAGAATCGGTATTCCGGTAATGGCCGTAAGAAGAGCTCCCTTTGCCATATCCGCAATGAATGTTTTGATGGTGGTGCGGTTAAATCCAAAGCGCTCTTCTATGACGAAGGTGCCGTAAATACTGAACGGCAGGGAAAGCAGGTTTTGCAGAAAAAAAAGAATACCGATATAGAGCGTGCCCGTACCAAGCGGATTAAATCCGAATGTCCGCACAAACACGTCGACAGCGTTAAGTCCTCCGGCAACCAAAAAAAACATGAGGGCGAGAAGACCAACAAAAGACGCAAGTATTCCGAACCGTGTTTTGACGGAAGTATAGTCCTGTGACTTTTTATAAGTTTCGGGATCAAAAATCCCAGCAAACTCCTTCGGCAAGTTGCTTTTCAGAGCCCCCAGGTTGAGGATGTCGGCAACAAGACCGAGCAGAAACTCTGCGGCGAGCATCGCGACAATTGTTACAAGATAGATGTTCATGGTTTTCCTTTTTTAAAAATTTCAAACAACTTATTCGATACAAAAAGCGTACGCTACCTTAATAAAAGAATCAATAACGAGCACTTGGACGCATTAATTATTTTCGAAAAGGCAAAAGCTCCCACAAGGAGTCAAATGCCGACTGTTCTGCCTCTTTAAGAAGCTTATTTTTTACGACAAACAGGGTATTTTCAAGGTTTGGCGAGATAAACGCAACGGAGTCGCCAAAGATAATTTTTGTAAAAGGAAACTTTTTTGGATACGGAAAAAATTTTGTGCTCCTGTTCTCAAAAATGTCTTTTTTTGCTATTTCCTTTGCGTATGAAGAAACTTGAATAATTTGCCGGCTCCGGATACTCTTTCCGAGTTTTTCCCGTATAATCTTTCCCGTGATATATTCTTTGCGAACGAAACTAAGCATATCTTCGCCGTTCGTCATAATACAGTATTCTTTAGCGCCCGAGTTAAAAAGTGTTTCCCAGGTCGCCTTGAACCCGGCGTCGCCTTTGTAAAAGAAAATTTTTGACTTTTCCTCTTTCCCCGAAAACTCCCTTTTTTGAGAGATGCCTTCCGTTAATTCATTAAGCGCATCATGAACAAGAGTCTGCAGAGAGCCTGCATCTTCTGCGAGGAATCGCTTCTTTTTTCCTTCCTGCGTTTTTTTAACAAAACCCCGCGCCTGTAAACGCTCAACGAGCGCATACGCGGTGGTGCGCTCAACGCAGGACCTCTTTGCTATTTCCTCAATTGAGGAAGGACCATGACAAAGCAGGGCCCGAAAGAAAGCCTCTTCTTTCAGACTCATTCCAAGAACACTTTTTTGAGGGCTTGTTTGTGGCATTGGTATAGTATACACAAAGCGATTCTTTTTGTCGAAATTTTCGACAAATCCTATTTTTCGCGCCAGTATGCTTTGTATAATAGAGGCAGTTCATTGAAGTGGCACACGGGGGGATTCGTTTCCGTCCTATACGTGTTTTCAACATCACACGGAGGAGACTGGTGAAAAACGGCGCATTTGTTTTTGAGGCAGGCATACGAAGACCCGTTATTTCTCTCGGGCCATATCTTCGGGAATCTCTTTCCTCTCGACATTTCATGGATGTATCTCTCATGACGGAAAAAGATGCCACCAGATGCAAATGGGTTGGCTACGGAATTATAAAAGGCGTTACAAATCCAACAGAAAGCCTCTCGGTTCTTGCCCTGTCCAAAAGCCTTGTCCGGGGACTTCATGCAGATTTGATTTCTGGTTTTGAGAACGTTGATAGCGGAATGGAGTGTTACAGCCCCAATCATAAAAAAGGGTTCGGAAACTTTGTTCGATGGGTATTTTTTGCGGATCCCAAAAAAGAAAAAGATTTTTTTGGTATTGACTTCAGTCTTTCGGAGCGCCCGACGGCTGGAGTTGCGTGTTCACTCATTTCTGCTTCCCGCGTTATCAAAACAGTTCTCCTTCACGGCGTTCCCCCGGACACGGAGTGTGTTCTTCTCGACCCTACCATGTGTGAACCGGAATATCTTACATCTGTTCGCTCCACGCTTGGGTTCAATACGCTTCACCACTGGGCAGAAAAGGCGGAGCGATTGTTCAAGCCCGACGGCGCATATTGTCCTCGATGCGGACTTGAAACACGAAGAAAAAAGATCTCATTTTGCAGCCGTTGCGGATGTAAACCAGAGCTTTTTTGGAAATAATGAAAAATAAAACAACCAGACAAAGGAGAACCCCGTGTGGAAGCACGATTCGCCATATTACGAAACTTCTTCGCGGCCGTATGAGTACAGCCGGAGCGGACATGCTTCGTCCACACCGCCCTCTACAAAGATTCGAAAGAGCGCGTATTGTACCGGCTGCGGGAAAAAACTCCAGACCGGAAATAGGTTTTGCTCCGACTGCGGTACCCCAACCGAACGAAAGCTTGGAGCAAACGAGTGCAGTTGTGGAGCTACGTTTGGTCCGGAAGAAAAATATTGCTTTTCGTGCGGAAATTCAAAAACGGGCTAGGTGCCCGTTTTTTATAATTTGAAAGAAAGTTCCAACGTTTCATATCATGAAAAAAGCGCTTCGTATTACGAAGCGCTTGAAAGCAATTCTTCAAATTTCTCTTTGCCGCAATACTGTTCCTCGGCGCAAATGCCGAGTTTTAGTTTTATCTTGTCCAAATATGTCCGGGCAATACGAAGAATATCTTCTTTCTTTACGGCGCGGATGCCTTTGGCATATTCATTAATGGTACGGGGCTTTCCGAGAAGAGCCACATCATTCCCATAATCTATGGAAAGTTCCTGACATTTCAATTCAATGCCGCTTTTTCCTATGAGATATCCTTTCATGTTGCGAAGCTCCTCGTCGGTTACTCCCGTTTCGAAAAATTTTCTGTATTCGTCAAGTACTGCAACAACCGAGCGCTCAATGTTAGCCGGGTCGGTCTTCCACATAGTCAGAAGAAATCCTGTCTCAAAGTATTGGTCGGTATAGGAGTCGATTGAATACCCAAGTCCATCCTTATCACGGAAGCGCTGAAACAAGCGGGACCCCATGCCTTCGCCGAGAATGCTCGAGAAAATATCAAACGCATAATAGTCCGCGTCGCTGTATCCGCAGGCGGGAGACGCAAGAACAATTGTTGCATCCTTCTTTTTTTTGCGCGGAAAGACGAGGGCGCGCTCTTGCGGAACATGCTCCGGCAAAAATTCCTGCCAGGAAGGAACGCTTCCTTGTTCAAGCTTCCCGAATCTCCGTTCGATGTCTTTTATCGTAGCATCTATAGAAACGTTTCCAACGACCGATATAACAAGATTATTCGCTTTATAGAACTGTTCCCTGTAGTGCATAAGGCTTCCGACTGTCAGGCGCGCTATTGTTTTTTCGTTTTCCTTATAAAAATATCCGAGCGGGTGTTCTCCAAAAAGAAGTTTCTTGCAAAGCTTGCGCAGAAAAATCTTATCCACGTCGTCAAAGTCGTCCCGAAGCTCGCTTTTAATTGCCGTTTTCTCTTTTTCGAGCTCTTCTTCTGTATACTTGCCGTAGATGATCATGTCTTCCAACGCCTGAAGCCCCAGG
>Ga0209541_10004184_pt1 | contig 25822 bp, 28 predicted proteins | sample RifCSPlowO2_01_FD_184027 | JGI IMG/M metagenome (GOLD analysis project Ga0209541, IMG submission 184027) | Groundwater microbial communities from Rifle, Colorado - Rifle CSP2_plank lowO2_0.1 (SPAdes) (version 2) | ecosystem: Environmental > Aquatic > Deep subsurface > Groundwater | place... | reverse complement strand
AGTATCACTACCAACTCATCGCCAAGTTTTTTAGCTTCTCGAACCAACCTAACATGGCCAATATGAATTGGATCGAACCCTCCACTTATTGCTACAACGATTTTCTTTTTTCTCATATTGTTTTTAGCTTATAATTAATATAGAATTTTATAGGCTATTTGAAAATAGGGGTAGGTTAAAATGACCACTGATGACCTTAAAAAACTTTTCGTTTGGAGACATGACCGACCCGGCGATGTATTTATGGAAACCCTTGAGCGAGATGGTCTTATTGTCGCACCAGGAGTGTATGATGCAATGGGTGGCTATATCGCCAACAAGATATACCATAAACATAAAGCCGAGGGTAAATCATGTACTTTTAATGCCGTATATTTAGGTCATTGGTCAACGAGCGCAATGTTGCTTCGTAAGCCCGATATGGGTTTTGTCAGTTTGGATTTTGTATCACAAATTGCAAAATGGACTGTCGCGAATACACACCCGCTTCCGGTCATATTTGATATTGAAACCGGATTCGGTAATGCCACTACAATTACCCAAACCATCCAAAGATGTGACGAAATCGGCGTAGCGGTTATTCACCTGGAAGACCAGGAAGATAGCGGAATGGTTGCCCGACGCTGTGGAAATCTTGGCGGCAAATGGTGTACTGAGACAGATAGCCAAGTAGCCAAAATAGAGTCATCTCTTGAAGTTTTAAGAGCGTTAAATTCATCTGTCCGTCTTATGGTAAGGACCGATGCCCTTACAGCAGCTAACGGAAGCCTCGAAAATGCCATTGAACGTGGCAAAAGATATATGAGTGTCGATGTCGGAGGCTGGCGGCCAACTATTCTGTGGGCTGACGCGATGTATGATCCTCGCCACATCGATAAATGGATAGAAGAATTCAGAAAATTCGATACCAATATTATTCTAGGAATCAACTACTCGCCAAACCGCGATTGGACGCCAACAACCTATAAGAAGAAGTTTGGCCAAGCACCGCCAACTTATAAAGATCTTCATCGAGATGGCCGAGGATTCAATATTATTTGGCACACTATTATACAAGCCAGATCTGATATGGAATCGGCCTGGAATACATTTGACCACATGGCAAATTCCGGCGCTGAAGCATTGTGGCAACTTCACGAACGCCAACGACATCATCCCATTGGAGATGCACAAGCAATGAGCGGTGTCCAAGAATGGCAAGCCTTCGACAAGCATATTGGCAGAGACAAGGCAGCTGAACGCTATCAACGATCAGAAGGTTATAAAGATAAAACAAAATAACGGACCCCAAAAAGTCCGTTTTTAATTTCTATGATTTTAAGATTGACTATCACGATCCAAAAACCAGCCTTTAAAACTTTTAGGCCGTCCATAGTAAGCTAGCAATGCCAAAGGCGCTCCCCAGTTAGCCCACCTCTCTATGAAATCCCAGATCGGCATGCCGACTAGCGGCCTTAGTAATGCTGTCCAAAATCCCCAGATAACAGCCCACAAAAGGGCAACCCTAATCGGCTTGATGAGAACTATTAAAGCTACAGCTATATCCATCGATCCAATCCAGAAAAGCAAGTTTTTTGCCATTTCCGGATCACTTACCCCAAATTTTGCGAACCAACCTATCCAATCCTTTTTGCCTTGCAGAGCAAACACCCCATGACCGATAAATTCTCCGGCCACCGAAACTCTCAAAACCCATTCGAATAATTTTTTATTCATGTTTATATACCATTATAGCCAAAATAAAAATAACAGTCAAGGAGGTTAGGGATATTAGACAATAGATACACAATGCCTCGATGATAAAAACCTGCAGATATAGAAAATAAAGCGAGGCAACAAAACCGATTATACCTACTCCAACCAAAGCCTTCGGCAGAAACTTTCCGCCATACAGATCGATCAAATTAACCAGAATAAATATCCCGGAATAAAATATCACCCCTAATATGGCCAGGGGAATACCAATAATTGTCGAATAAGAACTTGTCAGAACCATCTCGCACCCCTCCAATAGAAAACATCGAACATCGACACCAGAATAATGATTCGCCGCTAGATAAACCGTATCTGCCACCCCCACAAGAGAAACAACAGTTATTATTCTGAGTAAAGTTTTAGGGCTCAATCGACTGCCTAATAATTTGAGCAAATTCTTCATAGTTACTAGGATTATTTATTTTCTTGCCATCAAGAAAGAATGTCGGTATCCCCCTGATTTTCAAGCTGACTCCCTTCTGATAATCGTTGCTGACCTTATCAGCTACGGCATCTGAATCAAGATCGGCCAGAAACTTAACCTGATCCAACCCCAAAGACACCGCATAGGCAGTGAAAAGAGAACGGGCTTGATCAGAATCAGACCACTCTTTCTGCTTTTCAAAAATGATATTATGCATGTCCCCAAATTTCCCCTGATTTAAGGCTGCCTCAGACGCTCGTCCCGCCAATTCGGCATTTTTATGTATTGTTTTAAGCGGAAAGTGCTTATAAACCACTACCAACTTGTCGCCAAATTCCTTTTTAAGTTCCCTGACCAATGGATAATAGAAGCCACAGGCCGGACATTGAAAATCGCTGAATTCAACCAATGTTGCCACACCTTCCTCTTTCGACACAAATTCATCAACAATAGAACCGACTGAATCTGCATCTTGAGATTTGGCCAAGTACTGCCTCACGCCAAAAAATCCAAGAATAACAAGCCCAAAAACTCCTAAAAATATCATTCTCGATAATAACTGTTTATTTTTGTAATTCATTTTATATTAAAGTTTTTATTTTATAGCCTCGGCTACAAGAGACACTACTGCTCTATCAAATACATCGGGAATAATTGATTCGGGATTTGGATCGGAAATATAGTTAGCCAAGTTCTCAGCCGCCCGTATAAGCATTCGGTCTGTAATCTTCGTAATATTTTTATCAAGGGCACCCCGAAAAATTCCCGGAAAAGCCAAAACATTATTAACTTGATTCGGAAAATCAGATCGCCCGGTTGCCACAATAAAAGCCCCACCAGATTTAGCCTCCTCGGGCATAATTTCAGGAATTGGGTTGGCCAAGGCGAAAACAACTGGCCGGGGATTCATAGACTTAACCATATCTCGAGTAACCAGATTACCCTTACTTACTCCGATAAAAACATCGGCATTTTTTAAAACATCGCCAAGAGAGCCTTGGGCGTTTTTTCGATTTGTTCGCTGAACTAATGACAACTTTTCTTGGCCAAGATTCTCCCTTTTGGAATGTAGAGATCCCTTCGAGTCGCATACTATCAGATCAGAGAAGCCATAGAGTAAAAGAATATTAGTAATAGCCGTTCCAGCCGCTCCGGCACCGTTGATAACAATCTTAATGCTCTTATCAGATCCCTTAACCTTTAATGCATTTAAAAGTGCAGCTAATACAACTGTCGCCGTCCCCCGTTGATCATCGTGCATAACCGGAATATCAAGAGATTGAACCAGCCGACGCTCAATCTCAAAACATTTAGGCGCGGCTATATCTTCAAGGTTGATTCCACCGAATTCAGGCGCCAAATAAGTGACTGTTTTTATAATCTCCTCGGGGTCTTGAGTCGCCAAACAGATTGGAAAAGCATCGATTCCAGCAAATTCTTTAAACAAAGCGGCTTTTCCTTCCATCACCGGAATCGCCGCTTCCGGTCCCAAGTTTCCTAATCCCAAGATTGAAGAGCCATCTGTTACCACCGCCACGCTATTGTGCTTCATGGTATATGTTCTGGCCAGACTTTTATCTCTGGCAATTTCAAGACTAATCTGCCCCACTCCAGGCGTGTAAGCCAAAGCCAAATCATGTCTATTTTTTAAAAACACCTTGCTAGTAATGCTAATTTTTCCGTTATTTTTAGCATGGAGCTCGATTGTCTCCTCGATGATACCTTTCATAAAAATAATTTTAAATCTCCAAAGCTATTATACCGTATTTTTTTATTTTTTCTCTATATCCGGGGAAGCTGTAATACATTGATTTAGATTCTTGAATGGTTTTGGTTTGGGAATTTATTTCAACGGGCTTATATATTTCATGCAAAGCTTTTATGCTTTTAAACTTGCTTACATTTTTAACTTTTTTCTCGAATTTATCTTTGCCACAAACAAAAACAAGAACATCGCCAATTTTAATATTAAAATACCTAGGACTTCCCGCCCGAGTTTCTACTTTTTTATTTCCGCTTCTAATCGCTTCAAAAATATCTTTATTTTCTGCCCGAAATCGTAATATTATTTTCATTTTTTCCTTTGCCCTCCAAAGCTTTATGCGAAGAAGGAGTTTTTATCCACAATGTAAATTCCCAAATTGCTGCTACCGGCAAGCTTAAAATAAATAAGTATCCAAAAACATAAGTTAATATCTTGAACGCCCCAAGGGTAATTACCGCCAAGACAACCGAAAAAACCCATCCCGCGGCTCCTATCCCTAAAAATACAAGTCCCCAGAATATTGGTCTCATACTATTACGACCCAACCTCTCCGTTCTCTGAATAAACGGCATTTTTACTTTTTATTGCCTTCAGACTGTGCAGAATCCTTTTTACCAAATTACGCTCCGGTCCGCCAAACAACTTTATAGCCTCTTTTATATCCGCGAATTTATATTCTACTATCTCGTCGTTATTAATTCTAATTTTATTTATCTGGGCCGGTTTTAATTTACCGCCATAAAATATAAATTGTAAACTTTCTCCTTTTTCGGTTTCGTTCGATACATAGTCAACAGATAAAAACTGACATTCTATTATATTAATGCCCACCTCCTCTTTGGTTTCTCTTGCGGCCGCTTGCCGGGGAGACTCATTATCGTCTATAATCCCTCCTGGTATTGACCAGCAGTCTTTATAGCTTGGCTTAACTACTAGAAATTCGCCATTTTCATTAAACATAAGCACTCCTGATGCCATTCTTTTCTTTGGCAATGCCTTATAGTATTCGAGGTTTGGGTGAGTATCTGGCAGACGCCTTAATTTCTTAACCGCTTCTCTTGGAAAAAGGTTTTTTAATTCAGTGGCTCTCATTAACTCCCACCATTCCGGATAGTATTGATTACTCTTCTTCATCCTTTCTTTTTCCGGACCGCCCAATTCAGTTTTCCCGGTAAATTCAACTATCAAATAACAGATCCAGTCCTCACCCCGATTCTCAAGTTCAAATATTTTTTCGTATTTCTTGATATCTAGACTCACTTCTTCTTTAATCTCTCTCTTTAGGGCATCTTCGACTGTCTCACCGCTTTCCACGTGCCCACCAACGAAAACATAGTACTCTTCCCCGTTTTTAATCCGGCGCATCAACAAAATCTTCCCGTCTTTAATTATTACTCCTGCAACTCTTGTTCTTTTATTTCCCATAGCATTTTGAGTTTCTGTATTATTAAGAAATACTCCCTTGTAAAAGATTTAATACTCTTGTCCTATATTCTTGAGTCTTCTTATCACCACCAGTAACCGGGATCTCTTTTTTTAAAATCTTCAGACATCCTAAGGCTAAGCGAATACAAAAGTCTTCTTTGGAAAAACCTTTCTGACGCAAAAAAACTTCGACAATATTAGTTCTCGAAAGCGGTAAAAGATCGTAAATAGGATATTTTACAAAGCCCATCATCGGATCTTGAAATGATGCAGATTCAAAATCCAAATAACCTGTTATCTTACCATCTTTTGCAAGAAAATTTCCAGGCTGATAATCACCATTGGAAATAACTAGCGGCGTATTAACATTTTTAAGAACATCCTGTAAATAGCCTACTGCCGATTTAAATATTTTCTCGCCAAACCATAGATTATCCTCTGTGTTAAGTTGTTCTAATTCTGCCATTAGAGTAAGGCGTGGCATCGATTTTGATACCAGATGCTTCTCGATAAATGTTGTAGCGTCCATTAGTTTGACAACTGCTTGAACAAGTAATTCTTTTGCGGTTTGTAGCTCCTGATCGGAGCCCATGCTCAATTTTTGTAGATTCTCTCTGGGCAATAAAGAATATACCGCCTCACTTTCTCCAATGTTGTTTTTGAAAGGCCCCGCAAGGAGTTTAGGAACAGAGAAACCAAATTCTTCCAATGCTTTAAACATCTGCATTTCTTTTTCCACATCGCCGTGGCGATTCTGCCTTAAAACAACTTCCTTAAATTCTCCGCTATCTGTTTCGACTTTTACTAGAATAGGGCAAGGCAAATCATAATTATCAAAGTAAACCGCACTTACAATGGAACTGAAAGACGAATCAGCCCGAAGAACGGCTTCTTTCTCAGTCGGAGTTAATACAACCTTTCTTTCTTCTTCACTACGAAATTTATTGATTGGTTCACTTTCCATAATCTTTTAGTCCTGGGTATGAAAAACGGTTCTTGCATATTCCTTTGCTTCTTCATAGCTAGTGACCTTGCCACCCAACTGTAATTCCTCTATTTCTTTTAAAACTTCGCCCACTTTTTTACCGGGCTTAAATCCAATTTCTAATAAATCCCTCCCCATTATCAAGGGTTTAGGTTTTGACTCTTTAATAGACATCGCTTCGGCTCTTTTTAAAATACTATCGGCTTGATCATAATTTCTAGGTCCTTGTTGACCTGTCCCTTGCCTATCAGCTGTTGCAAAAAGAGCAAGCTCTTTGATAGTTGCTGGATAAATACGCTTTGCGAGTCTTCGAATAGCTGAATCTGACGGATCAGGATTATTATGAATAAACATATGGTCCTTAACCAGAAGAATTACTCTATCCGCCATATCTTTGCTGACATTCAACATGCTCAGAAATTTCTGGGATGGTTCCGTAACATCTTCATGGCCATGAGAAGTTATTCGGCCGTCTTCTTCCTTCTTCGTAGTAGCCGGCTTGCCTAAATCGTGGCAAAGAGCACACAGCATCAACACTTTTTTATCTTCTTCGTTAAGTTGTTGTTCACCGGCCAATTCCGCGGCTGAATCAACAACCATTTTTACATGAGTCCAAACATCTCCCTCCGGATGGTATTTAATATTTTGGGGCACACCAATCAAAGCCTTTATTTCAGGATGAAGTTGATCAAGCACTCCTAATTCTAAAGCTAACTCGAGTCCAATACTTGGCTTTGGTGATTTTAATAAAAGTTTTAGCCATTCTTCACCAATTCTTTCGGTGGATAGTTCTTTTAAATCTAAGGCTCTGCAAAGCTCAATGGTCTCTTGATCTATCGCAAACCCGAATCTGGCGGCAAATTGCACCCCCCTAAGCACTCTTAACGGATCTTCGACAAAAGTTTCCTTGTCGGTTGCTCTTAATGTTTTATTTTTGATATCTTCTATTCCTCCGTAGAAATCCAAAACTTCCCCCGTCAAAGGATCAAGGGCTAAGGCATTGATCGTGAAGTCCCTCCTCCTAGCCGCTTCCTTGATTAGCATATTGGGATCTCCTTCGACCTTAAATCCTTTGTGGCCTTTTCCGGTTTTTGAATCTCGACGCGGAATTGATACGTCGAGGGTAATTGATTTTTCTTTATCTGTTTCTTCATCAACCCTATCTTTTGGCCTCTTTGTTTTACTTAATTTGAAAACTTCAAATGTAGCACCAACCACATCCACCTTTCCTATCTTTTCCAGCAATTCTTCCAGAGTTTTTGAATCAACTCCGTAGACTTCAATATCAACATCTTTGGGTTTGAGGGTGTATCCAAATTTATTAAGAACGGCATCCCGGGCGAAGCCGCCAATAACCAAGGCCAAGCCCCCACGCTCTTTTACCATCTCACATACCTTCAAGGCTAATTCTAGCTCTTCTTTTTTTTCAGGATCAGTTTCTTTTTCAATCATTTTGGAAAAACTGTCTGCGTTTTCGATCAATGCCTGTTCATTAAGACGATCAACCTCTTGTTTTTTACCTTCTTCGTCTAAGACATCAAACCTTGTTCTTGCTTCAAGATTAGCTTTTTCTACGGGATTGTATTTATCTTTAGTCATTTAAAACTTTTTCTTTTATCTCAGAGATAATTTCATCGGACAATTGTTCGACATCAGGGTAATTATCGCTTATGTATTTTAAAGCTTTACCAATCTTGGGACCTGGTTTCAAATTGAAAGCTTCCATGACCATTAAACCACTTATCGCTCCCTGCTTATAGATTTCTCTTTCTATTCTTTCGGCCTCTTCTTGATAGCTCGCATATTTATCAGGAAAATATTCTTGAAGCAATTCATCATTTTCATTAATAGTCCTGGTTTTTCCCTTAGCAACCAGCTGAGATACTATATAGTCTTCCTGCTGACTCCTTTTTACAGCGCCCCTATCTCTTCTGTTTAGATTACCGTATTGGAAATAACTGCTGTCAAAAAAAGGTGACTGAGCGACGAACTCTATAATGTCTTCGGTAGTATTAATTTCGATATATTGATCTTTATTAAACCCTAAGATCTTCAGCCCATCATCGAGACTTTCGCTTATTAAAATATCGTGCCAATTTCCTCTTTTATCTTTAAATCTTTTGAAAAATCCTTCAGTTCCATATTTGAAGCCTAGCTTTCTGGCCATCATCCCTATAACGGAAGATAGATGGCCTTTTGAATAATATATGAACTTACAATCAAAATCTTCTTTGTTTTTCGCTTGGATAAAATCAACCTGAACAGTCTTGGTATTTAAAGCAAGCAGAGTGGAGTGGACGTGGCCTATCCTGTTGTAATCCAACATTTTATCCCCAAAAACTTGCTGAAAATAAAGTTTATCAATATTCCTTTGTGGCAAACACACCATATCAACATCTCCGAAACTTTCCTTGTCAGATAACTGTGTAGTAGGCCTTAGCTCATCAAATCCGTCGCCAGCTAAAGCTATTATCTCTTGCACTATTCTCTCATACTCTTCTCTATTAATTCTTTCTGCCCTCTCACCAAAAAACTTCGGCTTAGCCTTGTATATCTCTGAAGAAATTGTTGGTTCTCCTTCCATTATAAATATTTATATTATTATGACTTGGGATCCCGAAATTCCGTTTTGTATTGCATCACTATCTTGATAAAATTCAGTATGAAAACAAAAAAAATTTATTTATGGCATCTTACTCCATACAGGATTCAGCGACAATACTTGATAACGTCAAATTAAATAAAAGTTGTAATTCCCGCACCCGCTAGGATTACTTCATACGGAATTCATATGTACATTATAACGTACATCAATTTAAAGTGCAGGCGCATGTAGATAAATGGCTCAGTGGCCATAATCCGCATGGCCAAAGATTATTCTTTCCATATTACAATCCCCCACCTCACAAAATTGCCATTTCAGTTAAAATCTAAAAAAATCGATTTCAACTTGATCATATAACCCTAAAGGGTATCTGATTAATTTTTTCTAGTAACTCAAGGGTTGCCCTTACTGAAGGGTTGCCGGTATTCATCAGAATTAATCTTGAATTATATATTTTTACTAGCGGACTCAAAAACTCATCTCCCCATGAAGGCGAGAAGGTTATAACCCCTTCAAAATCCAACTCCAAATTCTCGTTTTCATCCAAGGCAGATAATTGTGGCTGAAAGGCAGCAAAAGCTTCTCGCCCATTTTGTCGAGAAATGAGGGTTGTCCCGAATTTTTTTAATTCTATTCTCATATTTTAAAATGTTATAAACACCAAACACCCACGAAATGGTTCTGTCGAAGATCTGACATTTAATTCATTGCTATCTTTGGCTAAAATTAACTCTGCATCTCCTGTTCGGAATACTAATCCAATAGGATTTTCCGAAACTATTTTCCTCACAAATTTAAGACCATTACCACGACTTTCAGGTGAACGTCCGGATATAACTTCAGTAAAAGCCACGGTTAATGCCTCCTCATCCGTATTTAATGTCGGCCTAACCCTTTTTAGTGTCGCGAGAATACCCAAACCCCTATCTGCCAAAACTATATTTCTTTTGTGGAGGTCGTATCCAAAGAAAGTTCCTGGCATATCCGGCCAATTGCCCAAATTATGATCATAAGAATTATTACCAATTTCTCCGGCAATAGCTACAATGAGGGGAAATATTTGCTTTAATTCTGTAACATTCACCAGAAGGTCTTGCATATGAATTAACCTGGTTTGAAATACTGCGCTGTTAGAACAGTAAAATTGAGAAGGTATTTCAGTATTTTTTAAAACCCAATCTCTAGCTAAACTAAAAATGTCATTCAGAAAAAGCTCTATCTGAGATTTATAATATAAACGATAGCCAGCTTCGGATGTTTTGGCTGGACTTAATTTGCCATTTTTATCCCACCGCCGGAGAGTATCTATGGAAACTCCCAGTATTTCTGCGGCTTCGCTTATTGTAATCAATTCTTCAGTCATTCAAGCCATGATACCACAGACCTAAACTCTATGCAAATATAGCTCGAACCCTATGCAAACCATGAAAAATTGAGCTTTTTTATTAACTTTTCTTACTTGGTATACGAGTAGGACGTTATTTTTACCCTTGTTTGTGCTGTTTTAGAAGTTCTTTTAATCTTTTAGCGGGATTATCGAATTTAATTTCATTAGGGTCAAAATATTCTGGGTCATATTTACCGCCAAGCCAATCAAACATTTCTTTATATCTTTTGGTTTTTGGATTTTTAAAAACCTCGATCAGCTCATAATAACCCCGGACTCCTCCGCAATCTTCTGGCGGACAGGCCATTTTGCCATCAATAAATTTGGGATAAATAATATCTGCCGCTGCTGGCAATATTTTTTCCAATTTACATAGAGTGTCGCCAATCATCGCCAAAATCATACCAGTATTTGGCCTGGACATTTCCATCGAGAGAGAAATAATCTTTTATATAATATTTCCAGCCAGCTAAAACTTCCCGAAAGTCTTCTCCATCAGGATCAGGAATACCAAAGTGTTTTTCATCTGGAGTTCTAGATTTACCAATTTCAAAGTCATGAAGATGACAATCATACCAACCCATTGCATCCTGAATTGCAACATGAAAATCCCAAAAAGTATAAGAATCTGGAACTTGAATACTCCGCCAAATCGGTGATTTAGTATCATTGAGTGTAATTTTGAATTGATAAACTGATTTAAAATTTTTCATAGAAATTATTTCCCATGACACCTTTTATACTTTTTTCCGCTACCGCAGGGGCAGAGATCATTCCGACCAACATCTGTTCGACCGTTCGAAATGTTAGATCGCTTCGCTTGTTCAGATTGATGAGATCCTTCACTTCCAACACTTCCGTCATCTTGAATATTTCTGACATCTGGCCTTCTTTCCTGAAGCTCAACTTTTTTAGGCTCGCCCATCAATGAAACTTTGAATATCAAATTCGCAACTTGGCCCTTGACCGAATCCTGAAGTTGTTCAAACATCTTTTGACCCTCAAGCTTGTACTCAATCAATGGATCTCTCTGGCCATAGGCCCGCAAGCGAACTGAATCCCGGAGTTGCTCCATACTTTCAATGTGATCCATCCAAAGCTCGTCTATGGTTCTAAGCAAAACAAATTTTTCTAGCTGCCGCATCATTTCTAACCCAACCTCTTTTTCTTTGGCCTCATAAGTTTTAAGTATAAAATCCACGATAAACTCGGACAGCTTATGGAAATTCCGATCGGCCGATACTTCAATTATGTTCGAATGCAAATCACCTTGACTAGCTAAGTTATCCTGGCTTGTGCTGAGCGGTACTTGTCCTGAGTTTACCGAAGGAGTCGAAGTAACGACAAGAGCCTTGATTGATTCGGAAATTTCTTCCAGATTCCAATCCGAAATTTCGTCCTCTGGAGCATGAAGGGAAACAATCTGATTCACAACATCCAGAACATATCCCAAAACTGTTTCTTTTATATTCCCCGAGAATAGAACTTCCCGACGCAAATTATAAATTGCCCCCCGATGCTTATTCATCACATCATCGTATTCAAGAACATATTTGCGAATATCAAAGTTATGGCCCTCAATGCGAGACTGAGCCTGTTCAATCGCTCGAGATATGAATCCATTTTCAATAACATCCTCTTCGCCCACGCCCAGAGTTTCCATAAGACTCTTGAGTCGATCTCCGCCAAAAACTCTGATCACATCATCCTCGGTTGAGACGAAAAATTGTGATGAACCCGAATCACCCTGCCTCCCGGCTCGACCTCTAAGCTGATCGTCTATTCTCCGCGCCTCGTGCCTCTCGGTGCCTATAACATGAAGCCCGCCAAGTTCTAATATTTTTTCCCTTTCTTTTTCCCATGCTTTGTACTCTTCTGTCAAACTAGAATCTCCTTCATTAATTTTAAATTTACTCGGCGCAAAACCGCCAAGCATAATGTCTACGCCTCGGCCGGCCATATTCGTCGCTACAGTTACCGTACCCAACCGTCCAGCTTGAGCATGGAGTTCGGCCTCTTTCTCATGATTTTTTGCATTCAAAACATTGTGCTTAACGCCTTCCCGTTCCAGTAATTTTGACAAAAGCTCATTCTTCTCAATAGAAACAGTGCCAATAAGAACCGGCTGACCCTTATCGTTTCTTTCTTTTACCTCACTAGCTACGGCTTTTAGCTTGCCCATCTCGCTTTTGTAAATTCTGTCAGCCAGATCCCTTCTTACTGCCGGCTTATTTGTCGGAACAGAGACAACATCGATGTTATATACTTCGTGAAATTCTTCAGCCGAAGTCTTGGCCGTTCCGGTCATACCGGCAATTTTTTTATATAACCTGAAATAGTTTTGAAAAGTTATCGTAGCCAAAGTTCTTGATTCTTTCTGAACATTAACGCCTTCTTTTGCCTCAACTGCTTGGTGTAGTCCTTCCGACCAGCGCCGTCCGGGCATTAATCGGCCCGTAAACTCATCCACGATAATCACCTCTCCTTCTCTAACTACATAATCTCTGTCCCTCTTGAACAAAACCTGGGCCTTCAAAGCCTGTTCCAAGTGATGAACATATCTCACTCCGCCCTGGTCATATATATTAGAGAGGTTTAGCATTTTTTCTACTTTCTCAATGCCTTTTTCCGTAATTGTAACGGCTTTTAATTTTTCATCTATATTGTAATCTTCATTTTCAACTAATCGCGGAATGGTTTTTGAAAAAGTTTGGTAAAGATTAGTCGAGTCGGAGTCGGGAGCTGAAATTATAAGCGGCGTTCTGGCTTCATCAATTAAGATGGAGTCCACTTCGTCGACAATGGCAAAATTAAATTCCTGACGTTGCGACATTTGCTCGGCCGAATAAAACATATTGTCTCTCAAGTAATCAAATCCGTATTCATTATTGGTGCCATATGTAATATCGGCATAATATGCATCTCTTTTATTAACCGGCCTTAAAAATTCGTGAACAACCAGGAATGAACCTTTTAAGTCTTCTTTTTTGTCTAACGGGTCATCTTTTTTTTGATGAGACTGGTCATATAAGTAGCTACCATCATGGTTTATACACCCGACAGTTAAACCAAGGGCGTTATATATTTGTCCCATCCAAGCTGCGTCGCGCCTGGCAAGAAAATCATTCACGGTAACAATGTGAACACCCTTGCCGGTAAGAGCATTGAGATAAGCTGGAAGGGTGGCAACCAAAGTTTTTCCCTCTCCAGTTCTCATCTCGGCGATCTTCCCCCGATGCAAAACCATACCGCCCATTAACTGGACGTCAAAATGCCTTTGGCCAAGTGTCCTTTTCGACGCCTCGCGAACCGCCGCAAAAGCTTCGGGAATAATATCGTCGAGAGATTTTCCTTCGACAAGCCATGTTTTGAATTCCTCGGTTTTACTTTTTAACTCCATATCTGAGAGCTTCTCATATTCTTTCTCCAGTTCATTAATTTGTAAAACTATAGGCTCAAGCGACCCTATATACCTTTCATTAGCGTCACCAAAAATTTTAGATAAAATTGACATAATAACCTGGATATTATATATATAAAATTGCTACTTTACAATAGAAAAGGTGGAAAATAATGCTTGTTACTAGGGCAATCCTTGCGTTGTCTCTCCTAGTTTCTATGAGTGCTTGTTCCTGAGTAGATGGGGAAGCTAATTCTGGCATGAAAATTTCAACATATGCCGGCGAAAAGCAGTTAGAAGTTAAGGTAGTCAATAAATGGCAAACCGGCCCAGATACTGTAATCCAGGCTCAAACCACCCAAGGTTACATTGAGATTAAGAGCCATTATTTTGGTTCTATGAATCCTAAGATTGGAGATTGTGTCCTAGTCTGGGCTAGCGTTTATTCAGGCGGGCACCCTTTCTATAATAGAAAAGTTTTTCACAACGATCGTAATATCTCTCCTTGTACAAACTAACGCGGCATTTCTGCCGCCATGCCCATCCGTAGCTTTATGCAAAGGTGGGTTTTTTATTCTTTAGGTTTTCGAGCTACATCTCTTTTCTTATCCGTGAACTTCTTCAACTGTCTCTGAAGTTCATCCTTAACATCAACAATGGCATTTCGTAAGTCTTCATGCTGGCAAGTTGCTCTCAATAATTTACCGCCCACTTTCAAGTTAACTTCCGCATAATAAATCCTCCCCGAGCGGTGATGTTTAGACGGTAAACCAATCTCAACTCGAGCGCCTATGGGCCCCTTGCCCAGAAATTTCTCCAATCCGCCAATCTTATCCTCGATAAAAATTTTTAATGGCTCGTCGAGGCTTATGTTCTTACCGTATAGTTCTATTTTCATAATCTATATACTAGCAAATAATAGCATTGAGTCAAACTGAATCACAATTGATTATAAGATTATATGATTAATATAATCTTATATCTTATAACATCAGCGGCCGCATATTTATAAGATTTATCAGATATAACTATTAACAGTTTTGGGATATATTTTAGTCCAACCCAACTCCAAAGACGCTAAAGATTAAATATTTTTAAAAATTCCTTCTCTTTAAACCCCACGGATTCGGCTGTAATTACATCTACATAATCCCCTACTTCTAAGTCTTTGGAAATGTCGCCAAGCTCTTCTTCGCAAGGATAAGGAAAAACAAAAACACTTTCTTGTAGCATCACACAGCCAAGCCATTTGAGTCTCGTCCGAAACCGTGCCCTTTCTTTCCTTAGTTCTTCTGGTATATCAAAAACAATTATCCTCCACTTTTTGTCCCACTTTTTATATCTTAACCTAAAGTATTTCAGCGTAGACTTTTTTAGCCATGTTTTTCCCGTATTGGTAAATTGATAGTAGTCGTTGCTAACAAGCCTAATAAATCCTCTTCTCTCTAAATTCTTGAATCCCTTATAGTATTTTACGTTATCGTATCTACTTGAAGTAAAACTACTAGGCCTAAAACCTTTACACGATAAGTGGCTTACTGATCTATTAAATTCCTCGACGGTACTGACAATTTCTTCCAAAAACTTTATTATAAAATCTCCTTTCATATTTTTTTAAATTTAATTAATAAAAATTGTCTTATTTATCGCCGGCCGTTTATATTATGAGATAGTTTATATTATAAAATACAATATTACAAATGGCTGTTTTTTATATTCGCTCAAGTTATGCACAAATTTTCTTGTAGATAGTCTACGATAAGCGTAAATTTAAGTTAATAAGGAACATTTCACTCATGGAAAATAAAAATGGAAACGGCAACGGACATCACACGGATATTCATCCTACTCCCACGAAAACAAAATACAAATTTCTATTTGTCTCCTGGGAAGCATTGAGCGGTGATCTAGCTTGGAAAATTAAAAACGAAGGTCACGAAGTAAAGTGTTACATAAAAAACTGCACCGATGAATATGATGGTATCCTTGAAAAAGTTCCGGAATGGAGGCCTTTGGTTGATTGGGCAGACATAGTAGTTTTTGATGATATCGGTTTTGGCAAAGAAGCGGACAAATTAAGAAAGATCGGCAAAGCAGTAGTCGGCGGTAGCGAATATACCGATTCCCTCGAAGACAACCGTGAATTTGGCCAGTCAGAAATGAGAAGGCTTGGAATGCTGACCCTCCCCTCTTGGGATTTTGATGATTACGATAAAGCGCTTCAGTTTATAAAAGACAATCCTGGTCGTTATGTTTACAAGCCATCAGGATTCATCCCCAGCGATCTTAAGAGCTTATTATTCGCCGGCAAAGACGAAGACGGAAAAGATCTATATGAGATACTCGAACAAAACAAAAAAGTTTTTGGTAAAAAAATTAAACAATTCCAACTACAAAAATTTGTAAATGGGGTTGAAGTCGGAGCTTCGGCGTTCTTCAATGGCGAAAAATTTATCACTCCTATCCTCATCGCATTTGAACATAAAAGATTATTCCCGGGTGAATTGGGTCTTATGACGGGCGAGATGGGAACTTCTATGTTTTGGTGTGAACCAAATAAATTATTCAAAGAAACTACAGGAAGAATGGGAGAAGACTTGCGTAAATCAAAGTACGTTGGCTATATAGACATAAACTGTATAGTTAACGGTCGGGGTGTATATCCCCTTGAATTCACCTGTCGTTTTGGATACCCGACTATAAGCATTCAACAAGAAGGTATGTTAAGCGATTGGGGAGATTTTCTACATGCCATAGCCAATGGCAAAGACTATGAACTTAAAGCCAAAAGAGGCTTTCAGGTTGGAATCGTCTGTGTAGTGCCTCCTTTCCCATATGAAGATAAAGAAGAGGTAGAAATTTACAGAGATTTATCGATATTATTCAAAAAACCTAACCTAGAGGGAATTCATCTTGGCGATGTAAAAATAACCGACGGGATTTGGCGAACAGCTGGTAATTGTAGCTATCACCTCATAATAACGGGCTCCGGCACAACGATGGAGGAGGCAAGAAAGCAAGCCTATGCTAGAATAGATAATATTATATTGATAAATATGTTCTATCGCACCGACATCGGCGCAACTTGGGGCGAAGACAGCGATAAGCTTCAAACTTGGGGGTATTTATACTAATATATGCTCCGTCCTGGCCATAAGAGCCGGGATATCGGCCTGAACAAGAGAAAACCCAAAATATCTTGTAAAAATTCTGGAAAGCTGTTCGCGAAATTTTTGAGTATTGTGAATCGAGATATGGTCCTGGATCGTATCCGGCTCGACAAGAATATAGGCATTAGTCTCATCGATAACAACATCGTCGCAATAACCCATTTTGCGAAGAGCTTTGTTGATTGGCTTGACGCTAAATCTTCTAATACAGCTAATTACCTCTTCCCTGTATTTCGCATTGGTATAAAAAGCACCGTGGACAAATTCATGCCTTATTGTCTCTTTGAAATATTCGGCACTCGGCGTAACTCCTATGACATATGAATCGCTGCCAGCTTCTTTACATATTTCGAGAAGCCTTTTTTCTAGGGATGTTAACGGATTAAAATCCCCCTTCCTGAAAGGAGCCAAAACGGTAGCTGGAATATTAAAACCGTACCAGTCTTTGGCATAACTAAAAGAGCCATATTTCGAGGCATACCAATGAGTAAATTCGTCAATGCTAAAGGTCTTGCCCTTAAATTCAGGCGATTCATAATGCTCTTGAAATCTCATAAACATCCCGGCCAGGTCTTGACGACTTCCAGATTCTATTAGATAAACATTGGATTTGGTTGGAATCATGACTCATCTTGGCAGACTCAAGTAAGATTGCAAGTCTTGACAAAATCAGCAAAATTATTGACTTTTATATCAAGAGATGGCATAATTAACATAGCTTGAAAATAATTTTTGGAGGTGAGTAAGTGGAAATTTCCATTCGTCGGACTAGACCCGATGAAATCGGTATTATGTGCGAGTTAGATATAGCCATTTTTGGCAAAGAAGACGATTTCGACACCACCGACATGTGGAAAGGTCTGGAAACATTTCTTGTAACCGCAGACGGCCAGATCGTCGGTTCTGTCGCTCTGCGCCATCACACCAACGTCGCAGAAGACTACGAAGCCGATTACCTCGACTGTGTCAATTGCTTATATATCGTTTCAGTCGGTGTTCTGCCAGAATGGCAAGGACAAGGCATTGGCAAGATTGTCATGGTTTGGTTGATCAACTACGGGCGCGAACATGGTTTTGAGCGCATATCCTCAAACGCCCGCAGTTCTAATCAGAAGAGTATACACTTCCACACCAGATTCGGCTTTCAAGTCATCCAGACTATTCCTAATTGGTATGGAAACAAGAGTTCAGATATCATGGAGTTAAAGCTCTGAGGCGACCTTTCCAGGCGCCTTTTATTTTTTTATAATAGAAAACGTATCCGTTTTTCTTTCAATCTTTGCGCCAAATTGTAATTTCAGTTTCAATCCCCCGTCGTCTTCAGAGCCTTGCATATCCAACTCCTTATAACCAGCTCTCTTAATCCACTCCAGATCTTCGAGCCAAAGAACGGTCCCTAAGTCTTTCAATGAATAGTCGTGGATACCGATAATGCCCGCGAATCTCCCTGAATGATTTGGTACTTCATAACCAGCATTAAAGCCAACTGATCTGCCATCAACCATGAGGACTCTGGCAGTTAAAAACCCACGAAAATTATTATCAATAGTATTGTGATACTTTAATTCATATATATCGACGAGGTCTTCTCTCGTTAGAATATTAGCTTTCCATTTGTCAACAATCTCGTGTAAATATTGTTTTTCCACCTTACTGGTTTCAAGGATCTCGACACCGTGCTCACGATAAAATTTATTTTTGGCATTTCGCATCTCTTTGAAGTGGCCTCCGGATAAGCCCGGGTCATATTTTTCCACATCTAAGACCGGCCATTGAAGAGAGTAGTAAGTTTCTCCAATCTTTAAATTATCATTTTTCTCAAGAGATAATTTTATATCATCTGAAACATCAATGCACCACACGTCTTTTATCGGTTTAGTTAAAGCAAATTCGGAAAATTCTAAAATTTTATCGACTGCTTGACTCTTCGATGAAAGAGGGTCCGACCAAATACTCCATTTTTTCTCATATTTGTGGGTTAATAACCCTGCTCCATCATCAAATTCAACAAACACTGCTTTGCCATCTTTAGAAATTACGCACTCCAAAAACCAATCAAGATTATGGTCAGAAGTATGACCATACTTGCTAATACAGGCCTGAATACGGTCACGTTCAGATTCAATGTTTTTGTAGAATTTCATGACTAAATTAAATATAAAATATCAAAGAGCAAAAATACAAATTAAAAATAAAAAATCTGAGAATATTTAATCTTTGATTTGTAGATTTAATATTTGATACTTAGTTTTTAATATCTGCACCTGTCCGATAGTGGTTTAATTCCAAATCATTTATAATAAATATTGCTCCCCAATCTCGGCCAGATCCATCCCATTGTTGGGGCGTAATATTAAACCAATGTTTCGTACTATCAGGCCAGACAGCATAGACTTTCTCTTCATTAATATATTTAACATAGTTCGAAGTTTGGTAAGAATCAAAGAGTTCCGGCTCAACTTCAACAACATTAGCAGGATTCAAGTGGCCATATAGTCCGATCACTCCTGAGCTTAAGTATCTTTTATACTTGCCCCAAATAACATATACCTCGCTCTCTCTCGGACGTTTTATAAGAGACCCATCTCTCAAAGTCATTGCCTCGGCGGTTTTTGTTTCAATAATTGAACCGCTTACTGTTAACAGAGAGCTACCTTCGTTCGACCTAAAATCAATAGTCTTAGTCCCATCAGTAGTCATAACTAAAACTTTATTGAGGCCTTTTTTAGAATTCAAAATATAGACTGACCCCTTACTATTATTTAACGGAATTCTACCAAATTGATGAGTACCGTCATTATAAAAAGCGAGGTAAAAAACATGAAAAATTTTACCCGATCCGCCATTTAACAACATCTTGAAGCTTTTTGACAAATCTAGGGAAATGGCGTCAAGGTTAAACTCCAGCCAAACAGGTTGCCAAGGCTTTATACTTTGTGTAGCTGAGTATTCAAGTAGGTTGCTAGTAAGATTGATTTTCTGCTGAGGCTGGACATGAACATATTTAAGACTAGGATTGAAAAAACCAAATCTCGTATCCTGGGACTGATTATTCAAGTATAAAGCCACCATCCAACGACCAAATACATCTTCAAATCTCTCCCAATATCCACTCCTCTCAAGGTATTCATTTATTGAGGGAATTCCAATCAAATCACTTTTGATAGTATCGAGAACTATTGAATTTCCAAACTGCTCGGCCAAGTACTGACCAAAAACATTGGCAATCGCATAATCGGGATTTTTGTTAGGCCATTCAGTTAGACTATCCGAGGGACTATCAATAAAAGCATCAAAGCGATGTTTGAGATTTGATCTTTCGAACAGTTGATCATACCCGACTAGTGAAATCGCATACTCAGACCGAAGCTCATTCAGCCAAACCTCCTCAGACACATTTTTAGAAATATCTTTTTGATTAAAAGATATGAGGTGTTGAAATTCATGGGCTAGAAAAACCTTAGAAAAATTAAGACCCGCAAGAACAGATCTAACGCTCACGACAATCATGTCCCTCTCATTTGAGCTCGATATTTCTTTTCTTGTATAACCGTTAGCAGTATCGAAATAACCTCCATTGCCTTCTGCAAGCTCTTCAAGTAGTATCGTAATCCTAGGATCTTTATCAATTCCGGGATTAGATTCGCTACCGAAGGATGTCACTTCCTTGGGATAGATATTAGTTTCAAATTCTATGGCCAAATCAGAAATATTATTGAGCAAGCGTAACTGCCCAGCAGAGTTCAATTCGGTCCAGAAACTATTTTCGACATAGAAATATAATCTCTCGCTAACATGCTTTAGGGTTGCGCTCAGATCAGTTCTTTCATAGCGGTCGAAGTTGGAGTTGACATAAAAACTGACGTTCTGACCTAAAGTATCGGCATTAGCCCAATTAAAAAACAAAAATAAGAACACTGAAAAGGCTATAATTAGCTTTTTATTTTTAGAGGTCATCGAAGCTATTATACCATCTTTTCGGCCTTTTTTAGCCAATCCCTGAGCATGACCTCTGGTTTCCAACCGAGAAGTTTTCTGGCCAGAGAAATGTCGGCCAGCGTGACCTTAGTTTCCCCAAGTCGTGGCGGAATATATTTGTGGTTATCATCAATCATCTTGGCAACCTCATTTACCGAATAGTTTTTACCGGAACCTATATTAATTAAATGGCCAACAGCCTTATTAGATTTAATCGCCATAATATTTGCCCTAGCTACATCTTTGACATAGGTAAAATCTCTTCTTTGATTACCATCACCGACAATAGTCAACGGCTTGCCATCTTTTTTTTGTTTCAAGAATATTCCTATCACAGTTGAGTAGGCGCCTTCGACTGATTGCCTCTCGCCATAGACGTTAAAATATCTAAGACAAACAGTAGGCAAACCGTAGAGCTGCTGGAATAGACGGGACATCTCTTCGCCCATATATTTAAACAAAGCATAAGGATTTTTGGGATGCGGCTCCATATTCTCTCTGAGCGGTAAAGTTTTCTGATCGCCGTAAGCCGATGAAGAAGCGGAGTAAACGAATTTCTTTACCTTATTTTCTTTGGCCGCGAGCATCACATTAAAAGTACCCACAACATTATTATCAAATGAATAAGCCGGATTTATAATCGACGGCTGAATTCTTGGCTGAGCGGCAAGATGAAAAACGCCGTCGACACCCCTGAAAATCGGCTTTATCGACTTGTAGTCTCGAATATCTTTTTTGTAGAACTTAGCTTTCGGATTTAGATACTCTTTTTTTCCCAAGGATAAATTATCAATAATCAAAACTCTATGCCCCTCGCGCACCAATTCATCAACCAAATTAGACCCTATGAATCCGGCTCCACCGGTGACAAGTAATTTCATGACTAGACTCTTATCTTTTTTCTCTTTTGGACAATGACCTCCCTATTATGCTTAGCAACATCTTCCATGGTTAGACCTTGAGACTCAATAAGGACCTTATTGTACCCCCGGATAGCCTTCAATACTGCAATTCCGCCCCGAAGAACTTTGAGATGATCCTTATCTAAAATCTTTTTCTTTAGAGCATCTTTTTCTAGAGTCTCAGCGAAAGCGATGAACGCATTCATATCTTTCGGAAAACAATATCCGCCGGCTCCGCAGTAATTACCATGGCTTACGTTCAGCCAAGCCTGGCCTATCCTAAGATCGGCGCCCAGTAATTCTCTAATATTTTCATAATCTACTTTTACTCCCCGAACTTTACCCATCGTATGACACAAATCGGCTAAAATATTTCCGTAAATAACCTTCATGTAGCCAAAAACATTTGATGCATATTTTCCAAATTCGGCTTCGGTAGAATTTACTGATTTTTTTGAATAGTCAGAAGTCCAAGGCCGGATAAAATGCTTTTTCGGAAGAAGGTTGAGTACTTCAACAGCGTCACTTATACTCTTGGAAGTATGGCCGACGATCTGCCTATCCGGAGATAGGAAATCCTCCCAGGCCTGTGATTCGGTAAGAAACTCGGGATTAAAAATCAGTCTCTTTTTAGGATATTTCCCTTGAAGCCTTTCTACTGTCCCCGGAGGAACTGTTGACTTAATCACAACGATCTTGCCATTTTTGATTCCGCTCACAGCATTTTCTACGATTGAGGTATTGCAGCTGCCGTCAGGATTCGACGGAGTCGGCACGGAAACAAAAACAACATCCGCCCTATTTACATCATCTACATAACCCTTCTTTTGGTCAACGTCGTAACAGAAAAGGTCCTGGCCCCTTTTATATCCATTCAGTTCTTCAAACCACTTTCTTATCGGCTCGCCCACCATTCCCAAGCCAACTATACCTATCTTAATTTTTGGATTATTTGCCATTATCAATGCAATATATCACAGAATAACCGTTTTTCAATTGACGATGTGTCAATTTTTATGTATTATTAAGCAATTATGAACAAGAAAATAGGACTCTTTTTTATTGATTTAATAGGACTTTACTTGTCTCTTTTGGCTACCCTCTTGATAAGATATCGGACTGATTTTGATATCCAATACCAGCTTCACCTGCCATCATTCATCATGATTTTCTTACTCTGGATTTTGATTTTCTACATAATGAATCTTTATGATATCGGCTCGATCAAAAATAGTATAGTTTTTTATTCAAACTTTTTCAGAGCCGTTGCTATCGCCATAGTTCTATCAGTAGTATTTTTTTACATAATCCCCGAATTTTTCACTGCCCCCAGAATAATCACCCCCAAAACAAACCTATTAATATTCGCTCTCTTGGTTTCGGGGATATTAACTTTGAATCGTTATCTTTTTAACAAAGTAAGCGAGAAGGGATTCAAAAAATCCCTGATAATCGTCGGCTCAAATCCGCAAGCCCTCGAACTAGCCCAGTTTATAAAACTAAATCCCCAGTTCGGCTATGAGCTCAAATACGTAATTGACCTAGCCAGAGAGGACATAAGAAATATTGACCAGACCATAAAACAAGAAAAAATAAATACTGTCGTCGTAGCCCCGGAAGCGTACCAAATTGCTGAAATCGTTAATATATTTTATAGGTCTTTGGAAAACCGCGTCACCTTCCGAAACCTTTCATCATTCTATGAACAACTCACCAATAGAGTACCTCTGGGAGCAATAAATCAGATATGGTTTCTGGAAAACCTAAGCGAGGGCAGTAAAAAAACTTACGAAGAAATAAAAAGATTTTATGATCTTGTTTTCGCTTTTATTATTGGTCTAATTATCCTGCTTTTCATTCCCCTAATTTCTGGTTTTATTAAGTTGAGTTCAAGGGGGCCTGTTTTTTACCGTCAACAAAGGGTCGGTCAGAATGGGAAAGTTTTTGAAATAATTAAATTCAGAACTATGAAAGCTGATGCCGAGAAGGAAACCGGCGCTGTTTGGGCCCAAGAAAACGACCCCAGAATAACAAAGCTAGGCAGGTTATTCAGAAAAACAAGAATAGATGAACTACCCCAGATTTGGAATATTTTAAAAGGAGAGATGTCATTTGTTGGGCCACGAGCCGAACGGCCAGAGTTCCACCAAAAACTAAAAGAAGCCATCCCGTTTTATGAAGAACGCTATATCATCAAGCCCGGATTAACCGGCTGGGCCCAAATCGGCTATCCCTACGGCTCATCAGTTAATGACACCGCTCAAAAATTACAATATGATCTCTATTATATAAAAAACAGATCCTTGATATTAGACCTGGGGATAGTTCTCAAGACAATAAATATCGCCCTCCGCCAAGCTGGGAGATAATCTAAAATCTTAACTGCCAAGGAAGCTTAATAGATTCCCAAATGATTCTGCTAGACATTTTTGATTGCCCTTCCCTGCGTTCACTAAACAAGATAGGATGTTCAGCAAACTTAGAACCGACACTAAAAAGTCTGTACTTTAACTCCACTAAGAAAGCGTATCCATTTGAATTTATCTCGCCAAAATTTATTTTTTTCAGAGAATTTACTCTGTAAGCATTGAACCCCGTCGTTGCATCAGTAATTGGCAGGTTTAAGATTATTTTTACATAGAGATTGGCAAATCTGCTCAAGACTCTCCTAAAAAGATTCCAATTTTTCACTCCTCCATTTTTCACATATCTGGACCCTGCCGCAACATCAAAGTTTCTAAGTTTTTCCAACAAAGCAGAGACATCGTTATAATCATGTGATAAATCCGCATCCATGGTTACCAAATAGTCATATTCTCTTTCTAATATCCACTTAAATCCGTCGATGCTTGAGCGGCCATAACCGAAATTTCCTGTTCGTTTAATAATAAATAAATTACTATAATTCTGCTTTAAATTTTCGATTAATTCCTGGGTACCATCATTGGAATTGTCGTCAACAATCAGAACAGAAATTTCAGGCATCAAGTTAAAGATCTCGGGAATTAATTTCTCAAGATTTTCCTTCTCATTAAGAGTTGGAATTAAAATTATACTTTTTGAATAACTTACATTCATATTATATTGTAGCGCTTCAGGATTTTTCCATATACGAAGAAAGAGTAGAGAAGGGCTTTCTTCTTTTCCACTAGCTGCCTAAAACCGCCTCGTTCACGCGTTGCCGATAAAAAGATGTCGCTCACCCACTGGGGCAGTATTTCCGGATTACCGGCAAATTGTTTTGCCATCGCTTCTATCTCCGGCAAAGATTCAATAAAAAACTCTTTAAGCGGAATTGAAAATCCTTGCTTGGGACGAAACACAACATCGCGTGGCAATAATCTTTCGAGAAGAGTTTTTACCATGATTTTACCTTCCCGTCCCTTTCGATGAGCATCCAAAGAAAAACCAGTGGCATATTTCCAAACCTCCCGGTCAAGCAAGGGAACTCGCGCCTCCAATGACTGGCTCATGGTAATAATATCTGTTTTGTATAATAAATCTCCAGGAAGATACAATGCCCTGTCATAATAAAATGCCGGGTCTTCCCCTGCTGGAGATAATGAAAGGATTTTGCAAACTGATTCATACGCCAACTGGCTGACCGCTGTACCATGATCAGACCGCATAAATGACATCCAAAAAAGTAACGGGTCCCGAAAAAGATTGCGTATCCAAAAAAGTTCCGCTTTGCGCTTCCAATGTTGGGGCAGAAGACGAAGCACATCCGGAACTGCCCGATACTGACGCTCGCCCTGACTAAACCCGCCTAGCCAGCGATGGCGTCCATACCCACCAAAAAGTTCGTCACCGCCCTCACCAGTTAAAACTACTTTTACTTTCTCCGCCGCTTTTTTAGACATAAGAAGCAGGGGCAACACCGCTGAATCTGCAAGCGGCTCATCAAGTGCATCCCACACTTCGGCATCAATATCTTGCATTATATCTTTAGTAAAAGAAATTTCGGTGTAAGGAAGCCCTGCCGCTTTTGCAATTGAACGGGCATAATCCGTATCCGGACGTTCA
>Ga0209541_10004183_pt1 | contig 25824 bp, 23 predicted proteins | sample RifCSPlowO2_01_FD_184027 | JGI IMG/M metagenome (GOLD analysis project Ga0209541, IMG submission 184027) | Groundwater microbial communities from Rifle, Colorado - Rifle CSP2_plank lowO2_0.1 (SPAdes) (version 2) | ecosystem: Environmental > Aquatic > Deep subsurface > Groundwater | place... | reverse complement strand
GCTTAAAAATCCTCTTGATGATTATATCATAGAAAGCATAGGATTAGGGGAGGTGGCGCAGGAAATTTCTGAAACCGCCAACGTGCAGGCCACAGACAACATAAGCTTAAGTTTTAAGAGCGCGGGAAGAATTCAAAACATAAATGTTAGTGTGGGAGGCGAAGTTAAAAGAGGCCAGATATTGGCTTCCACGGACGCCAGCCAGGTTAATTCGCAGTTAAAAAACGCCTTGGCCGCCTTGAGCATAGCCAGAAGCCAGTATGATAAGCTGATTAACGGCTACACGCCAGAGGACATTAAAACCTATCAGGACGCGAGGGATGCCGCGTTTCACGACCTTGAAAGCGAATACGTTGATGCCATAAATACGCTTAATGACGCGTATACTAAAATTTATAATAGTTTTACCGCGGTAAATTTAATCCAATACAATTATTTCTCTATAGTTGACCAGCAGGGAATCAAGGTAGCGGAAAGCAAAGCCAAAATAAGCGAGAGTTTGAGCAGCGTTAAAAAATTTTTAGATTTTGCCAAGGCAAGTTCTGAAAAAAAGGATACTGACAACGCGGTTTCCCAAACTATAAATTCTTTAAACGATATTTCATCAGCCCTAAAAACCGCGCGCGATATGGCAGACGACGGCATTTATTATTCCAGGGTTTCTTCCGCGGACAAATCCGCCTTGGACACTCAAAGAGGATATATTAACACCGCTTTGTCCGATGTTACAACCGCCCAGCAGAATATTGTTTCTGATAAAATAGCCCTGCAAAAAGCGGAAAGTAATCTTGCCTTAAGGCAAGCGGAGCCAAGGCAGGAGGATGTTGATGTTTACAGGGCCCAAATAGACCAGGCTGAAGCAAATGTTAATTTATACCAAAGCCAGCTAAATGACGTTTATCTTATAAGCCCGATAGACGGCAGGATTACGGATATCAATTATAAAATAGGGGAGATTGCTTCTGTTAACCAGCCGGCGATTACTTTGCTTTCTTCAAATCCGTTTCAAATAAAAGCAAACATTTACGAGCAGGACATTGTTAACGTTAAAATTGACAACCCTGTTATAATAACTCTGGTTGCTTTTTCCAAAAACCCGCTAACGGGCAAGGTTGTTTCAATAAACCCGGCGGAAAAGATTGTTGACCAAGTGGTTTATTACGAAATAACAATTGATTTCCCGAATGAAATAGAAGGAATAAGGTCCGGAATGACAGCTGACATTATCATACAGACAAACAAAAAAGAAAATGTCTTAAGAGCGCCGAGAGGCGTTGTGGTAAATATTGACGGAAAGGAAATAGCGCAGGTTGCAAGTAATGGCAAGATTGAAGACCGCGAGATTGTTACGGGGCTTGAAGGAAATGATTATTACGAGGTTATTTCAGGATTAAACGAGGGAGACGAGATTATTATCGGAAAAAAATAAATCAGGCTACCAATTTACAAATCCATTACGAATATACCAATCGCCGTTATTCGTAATTTGTATATTAGTAGCAGATTAGTAAATTAGTAGCCTATGAAAGTTGTTAAAACATGTCTGAATCCCTGATACGCTTAGATAATGTCTGGAAAATCTATAAACTGGGAGAACTTGAACTGCCGGTTTTGAGAGGAATTAACCTGGAAATCAATCCGGGTTCTTTTGTAACTATAATGGGCCCGTCGGGCTCCGGAAAGTCCACTTTAATGTATTTGCTCGGGCTTTTAGACTCTCCATCCAGAGGAAAGGTTTTTTTGCAGGACCAGGACACTTCATTTTTTTTAGAAGATAAACTGGCGGAGGTCCGCGGTAAAAAAATCGGATTTATTTTTCAACAGTTTAATTTATTGCAGAATTTGACGGCGCTTGAAAATGTAATGCTCCCGATGATTTTTCAGGGGGTGGCAGAGAGCCGAAGAAGAGAAAAAGCGACGGAGCTTTTAGAGTCAGTAAATTTGGGCAAAAGAATTAAGCACAAACCCGCAGAAATGTCCGGAGGAGAACAACAGAGAATTGCCATCGCAAGGTCTTTGGCAAATGACCCGGAAATTTTAATTGCCGACGAGCCAACCGGTAATCTGGATTCTTCAACCGGCAAAACCGTTATGGAAATTTTAACAAAACTTCACAGAGGGCAAAAAAAAACAATAATTGTTGTGACCCACGACCCGAACATTGCCCGCTACAGCCAGAACATAGTCCATATTCGAGACGGCCAAATTGCGGCAAATCATTTTAAGGAAGCGGATGTGTTGTGGGCTGAAGATGGCAAAAAGCCGTAATTTTATTATGCGACACTTTTGGAAATTAAAGCATTAAAAATTATTTGATAATGAATTTATCAAATCTTAGAGAGTATTTTAAAATTGCGGTTAAGACAATTGCCACGCGAAGGGTAAGGTCTTGGCTGACGACAATCGGAGTTGTTATTGGCGTGTTTTTGATTGTTTCCCTTTTGTCTTTATCGCAGGGCCTAAAAAACGCTGTTTTGCAGCAATTAAGCATGGTTGGCAAAGACCTGCTTATAGTTATGCCGGGCGACATAACAGACCTTAACACTTTGATTGCCGCGGTTAAGCTGACCGACGAAGATATAAAAATAATTGAAGGAACGGAAGGCGTGGATAAAGTTGTCCCCATGGATTATACTTCTGTCACGATGCGCTACGGCGATTCAAAAAAACCTATTCTGCTGTACGGCGTTGATTTAAGAAATGGCCTGGATGTTCTGAAAAGCGATGTTGGCTGGTCTATTGCTGATGGCAGATGGCCTGTTCCCGGAAAAAATGAAGCTCTTGTGGGAAGCATGGTTCCCACGGATATTTTTCCTGGAATGAAAGCAGGGACCGAAGCCAATGTTAAAGGCAGGGATTTTTTAGTCGTTGGAATTTTAAACTCGGTTGGCTCTAGGCAGGATGATTCCATGGTTGGCGTGGATTTAAATATTTTCAGGGCGGTTACCGGCGAGCGAACGGGCGCCAGACAGGCAATGGTAAAAATCAAGGCGGGCTATTCTCCGGACTTGGTGGCCGAGCGGCTGCAAAGCAATCTTAACGAAAACCGGAAAAGAAAAATCGGCCAAAAACAAAGCGACTCTTCCTACACTGTTTTGACTTCAGAAAAGATTACCAGTATTGTCGGAAATATCATAGGAGTTATACAGGCGGTAATAATCGGGTTCGCTTCAATTGCCATAATTGTGGGGGGAATAGGGATTATGAACACAATGTACACTTCGGTTTCGGAAAGGACAAAAGAAATCGGGATTATGAAGGCAATCGGAGCCAAAAATCGGACAATCGTGACCATCTTTCTTATTGAATCCGGAATTTTTGGAATGCTTGGGGGAATCGGCGGGACTCTTTTAGGATTATTATTTGCAAAAACAATAGAAATTTATTTCCAGGTACACCCCATTTTTTATTTGACGGCTGACGTGGGTCCCGGTTTGATTTTATTCAGCATCGCATTTTCTTTTTTGGTGGGGTGCGCTTCCGGATATTTTCCCTCCCGCTCGGCCGCAAAACTGAAACCGGTTGATGCTTTGCGTTACGAATAGGGTATGGTAAAATAAAGTAAACAGATTATTAACTTTCAAAAATATGGATTTGAATAATGAAAACGGCCAAGTATCAAGATTACTTTTGGTTTTAGCGATTGTTGTTTTGGTTGCGGTGGTTATAGTTTATTTGGTGATGCGCATGGCTGAAAGGCCTCCTGCTCCAGGCCCCGGGCCCGATGACAGCTCAGTTCCACAGCCGTTTTATGAAAAAACTTTAGGCAATATTAAATTTGTGTTTATTGATTCAAGAGACTTAGGGAGCGTATTGACCCCTTCTATGGCAAAAAAGAAAACTTACGGTTCTAACAACTCTTTAAAGACAACCGAAAGGTTTATAATTGTAACTATTGGCGCGCAGAACAAGGGCAAGACAAACATAGAAGAAAGGTCTTGGGATATGGGCGACATAGTTGATTCTGAAGGCAGGAGGTTTGTGGCCTTTAAAGATTACACAATAAACAACTGGATACCGGATGAAAGCTCGTGCGGGGCTTTGCTAAAACCGGAGTTTGACCCAACCCCCTGCATAAAAATATATGAGGTTTCAAAGATATCCACGGGGCTGAAAATAATTATATTAGCCGGAAAAGACAAAGATAAGGCGGAGGAGGGGCTGTTAGATTTAATTATTAGGTAGAAGCGGAAATACGCGGAATTAACCCGCCCAACTTTTAAAAAAGTTGGGCGGGTGAGCGCGGATATACGCGGAAAAAACATGGACGACAAAAATGAGCAAATAAAACCTCCGGAGAGAAAAATTTTGGAGAGCGAGCAAAGGGTAGAGTTTAAGAGAGAAGCGGCGCCGGAAAAAAAGGAAATTTCCCAAGAGGAAAAGTTGATTTCAGATAAATTAAAAAAAGAGATAGAAATGATGGAGTTGGATGAAAAACTAAAAGCTGAAGCAAAAACCAAAGCTGAAAAGATTGAATTTTTGGGAGAAAAGCAAAAAATTGAGCATCTTCTTGAAATTGCCAGAGAAAAGGGGGTTGTGTTTGCAATACAGGTTGCAAAAAAAATGAACGACCCTTATCTTTTGGATATTTTTCATGATGTTTTGGCTCAGGAAGGATACTACAAAAAATTTACAAAATAAATTTTTTGTAAATCCTAAACCCAAATGTTTAATGTTAAACTTATAAAGTTAGACATTTGAAATTAGAAATTTTATTGGAAATTAGATATTAGAAATTAGAATAATTTTATGCCCATAATTGTTCCCGCTCTCATAATCATTTTTCTTCTGATTGTTTTAGCCTTCATTATCGCCCTTAACGCGGAAACAAACGAAAGGAATTCCGTATTCGGCGGACTGGAGATGGTTTTGTTTTTGGTGATGATGCCAAAACATTCTCCAAAAAAAGAAGCAGACGAGCAAAAGGAAGAAAAAATAATGATTGCCCAGATGGAGCAGGTTTTTTCTAATTTTTTATACCTGAAAAAGCCGGGGTTGTTTCAAAGCCCCCCTTGTATCGCTTTTGAAATCGCCTCCCAAATAGGCGGGTCAGATATTTCTTTTTATGTGGCGGTTCCAAAATACTTAGAAACGGTTTTTGAAAAATACGTTCAGGGTGTTTATCCTTCGGCTGTGGTTGATAAAGTTCCGCAAGATTACACTATTTTTGAGCCGCAGGGAGCCGCGGCCGCCGCTTATTTAAGATTATCTGAAAATTTTCTTTTTCCAATAAGCACATATCAGACATTGGAAAGAGACCCTTTATCTTTAGTTACGAATGATTTAAGCAAGATTTCAGCTAATGAAGGGGGAGCGGTGCAGGTTGTAATAAGGCCTTTGTCCGCCTTGAATTTAAGAAAAAAAGGAGAGAAGGCTTTAAAAAAAATCCGGGAAGGCAGGGATTTGCGAACATCTGCAATTCAGGCGCTTCATGGCCCCGTAATGGAGATGATTGAAACGCTTTTATATTCTCCAAAAAATCAGAACAAAAACCAGCAGCAATCAGACCAATTTGGCGCGCCGCGCCAGCAGGGTTTTGACCAAAAAGGGTATGACGCGATACAGAGCAAAATCCAAAAACAGCCTTTTGAGGTTAACATAAGGATTGCCGCGTCAGCCCAGACCCAAGCCAGGGCAGAAGAAATTTTAAGCCACTTAACCGGAGCGTTCAGCCAGTATTCTCTTTCCGCGATAAATAGCTTAGAGCCAACGCATGTCCGGGGCAGGGAGCTTAAAAAACTTGTTTATGACTTCAGCTTCAGGAATTTCAACCCAAAGCATTCAAGCATTTTAAATTTAGAAGAATTAGCCAGCATATATCATTTCCCGTCTCATTTTATTGAAACCCCGTATATCAAAGCGGCAAAATCAGTTTCAGCTGCCCCGCCTTCAGAACTGCCGTCAGAAGGCGCAAGCTTGATAGGGAAAGTTATGTTTCGCGGAGAAGAGAAAAAAGTTTATCTTTCTGACCGGCAGGACAGGCGGAGGCACTTTTATATTATTGGACAGACAGGAGTTGGAAAATCAGGGCTTTTAGAAACAATGGCAGTTCAAGATATTTTGAATGGAGAGGGGGTGGCAATTGTTGACCCCCACGGGGAGTTGGTGGAGCATGTGTTAGCCAACATTCCAAAGCAAAGAGTTGACGACGTTGTTTTATTTGAGCCGTTTGACACTGAAAGGCCGTGCGGTTTGAATATGTTAGAATACGACACGCCAGAGCAAAAGGATTTTGCGGTGCAGGAAATGATTGCTATTTTTATGAAACTTTTTCCTCCGGAAATTATCGGTCCTATGTTTGAGCATTATATGAGGAATGCAATGCTGGCTTTAATGGCAGACAAAGACAATCCGGGAACTCTGGTTGAAATTCCAAAAATGTTTACCGACCCGTCTTTTTTACAAAAAAGAATGGCAAAAGTTTCGGACCCCATTGTAAAAAATTTCTGGACAAGAGAATGGGCGCAGACAACAGGTTCCACAAGGTCTGATATGTTGGGGTATGTTGTTTCAAAGTTAGGCAGGTTTATTGAAAACGAGATGATGAGAAATATAATAGGGCAGGCAAGGTCCGGGTTTGATTTGGCAAAAATAATGGATGAGAAGAAAATATTTTTGGCAAATTTGTCAAAAGGCCTGACAGGAGAAGTAAACAGCTCTTTGCTTGGGTTGATTTTAGTTTCAAAACTGCAAATGGCTGCTATGAGAAGGGCAAGGGTTTCAGAATCTGAAAGAACTGATTTTTATTTGTATATTGACGAATTTCAGAATTTTACAACAGACTCAATTGCCACAATCCTATCTGAAGCCAGAAAGTATAAATTGAATTTAATAATGGCGCACCAATATATGCCCCAGTTAAAGCAAGAAATAAGAGATGCTGTTTTGGGAAACGTTGGCACAATCGGGGCTTTTAGAATTGGAGCTGAAGACGCTGAAAATCTGGAAAAACAGTTTGAGCCGGGTTTCTCAAGGTTTGACTTGGTAAATCTGGATAACTTTAATTTGATTGTCAAAATGATGATTAATAACAAAACCTCAACCCCGTTTAAAATGGAAACTCTTCCTCCGCCAGAAGGAAAGACGGAAATTATTGAAGCAATTAAAAAAATCTCAAAACTAAAATACAGCCGGCCAAAAGCAGTTGTTGAGCAGGACATAATGCAACGCTCTTTTGTCGAACCGCCAACAAATTAACTACACACACCGGGTGTGTGTACACACACCCGGTGTGTGCAGAAAAGGGGGGTGGGCAGAAAAAGTTATCCACAGCCAGCATTGCGGCGATATTTCATAAAATGCTATAATAACCTTGAATTACGAAATGCCCATTTTTTTGTCATTCCCGACTTGATCGGGAATCTATAACACCCTGATTTACATAAACTCTGGATTCCGGGTCAAACCCGGAATGACGCTGTTTCGTAATTTAAGGCATAATAAATACCAGTTGAGCAACAAAATGGCGAATAAAACATTTCGTAAAAATTTAATGCGCGCTATTGCCGCGGGGAGTGTGTTTTTTGGCGTTTATTTACTGCTTACCGCGGGGATTGCCAGAAACGTAGGTATAGACAGGGCCGTCAGCTTTGTGGCGGAAGGAATGCGCACCGGGCTGGAAAAACCCGCGGCGCAACTGGTTTTTAGCGAAAAAAATCCAGGAAATCAGCTCGCCCTTGATAACTCAAAAAGCGTTCAAAATCAAAATCAAACTAAAAACGCGGAGGAACCGACAGCTACATCAAGGCAAGACCAAAGGGCGCTTTTTGATGTTTTAACACAGCCGTTATTTGGGGAATCAAATAAAGGAAGTATTTTAATATTGTCGGGAGTTGCCGGTGTTTCTGTGTTTGTTGCGCTGTATCTGGCGCGCCGCGTTTACAGAAGAAAAAAGATGATGAGAATTAAAAATGGTAATGGGAAAAAATAATTTTAGGGCATCCGGAGTTGTATTTTTTTGCCTGTTGTTTCTATTGCAAGCGGCCTTAATTTTTGCGGATGAGCCGGGGGCTGGGTTGAATACGGCAGATAATTTTGGAACAATTAACACTATTTTTGAAGGCGCGGAAAGCAGGATTGCTCCGGGGGAGTTTTTGCCTGTCTCGGTAAAACTGGTAAACTTCGGTTCTCAAAAAAGGGTTGATGTGATTATTGAATACAGGATTTTAAACAGCAATGACGAAGAAGTTTATTCAGAAAGCGAAACCGTTGCCGTTGAGACCACGGCAAGCTTTGTCAAAAAAATTCGTTTGCCCTATTCAATTGAGCCGGGCGTTTACACCGTGGTCAGCAGTTTAAAATATCCGTATCAGGAAGACCCGGCTGTTTCAAAATTTTCCATATTGGTTGAAAAAAAGATAGCCGGATTTTTTAAAAGCGACCTGATTTTTTATCCCGCGGCGGTTATTTCGGCTGGTGTGTTGTTATCTATGTTTTTTTATTTGTTTTTAAAACAAAGACAGCAGCACAGCATTGTTTTTCACGATTACAGCGACAAGCCCAAAGACCAAATGATTTATTACGAAATTTTAAGCGATATTATTTCCCAGATGCGCCTACGGATAGGCGACGATGCGCTGGATATGGCAAAAGATATTCCGGATTTGGAAATTAACGATAAGAACGGCAAGATTTTAAACATTAAAAAAGAGCCGGCAAAAATTGTTGCCTTGCTGGTTGGCCGCTACGAAAAGTTTTCCGGAAAAGAATTCAGTTTTGGTTTGCGCCAGAGGCAGTTTAAATAATAGAAACCAGTTTATAATTTATTATAGCGTAAAAATATGAAGCAAAATAAAAAAAACAAAATTTTGATTGTTGAAGATGAAGCCGACCTTAGAAACGCTTACTCTGAAGCCTTAAGTTCTAAAGAATGCGAGGTTATAACAGCGGCTAACGGGCAAGAAGGCCTTGAGGCGGCGCGCAAAAACGCTCCGGATTTAATATTGCTGGATATTTTAATGCCGGTAATGGATGGGCTTGCAATGCTTCAAAAATTGAGACAGGGAGACGAGCATTTAAAAAAAGTGCCTGTAATTTTACTGACTAATTTAAGCGCCAACAGCGAGGATGTTATTAAAAAAGTGGCTGAAACAGAGCCAGTTTATTACATTGTCAAAACAAGTTTTTCCTTAAAGCAAATAGTGGACAAGGTGAAAGAATTTTTGCCTTCTTAATTACCTTGAATTACGAAATGTCCCAACGGTGTCATTCCGGGCTGGTGTCATTCCGGGCTTGACCCGGAATCCAATGCGCGCTTACGATTATACCCGTTTAACATATGTTCCGGTTTCTGTGTTTACCTCAATTATATCGCCCTCTTCAATAAATAGGGGGATTTGGATTTCAGCGCCAGACTCCAGTAGGGCTGATTTTGTTCCGCCTTGCGCAGTGTTGCCCTTGATTCCAGGCGGAGTTTCTTTCACCTTAAGCTCCACCTTAATGGGCAGTTTGAAGTTGATTATTTTTTCATCAAAAACAATACCTATAACAATTTCGTTAGGCTTTAAAAATTTTGCTTGACTTCCAATTTGCGATTCAGTAAAAGAAAATCTTTTTGACGGGTCATTCGGTTCTGAAAAAAAATATTCGCCCCGGTTTTGATACAAAAATTTAATTTCCCTTTTTTCCAGGTTCGCCTCCTCAAAAACATCTCCCTGCTGAAAGTTTATCTGTTGGACTTTTCCGTCTACTAAGTTTCTTATCTTGCTTTGGATAACCGGGCGCCTCTGAGCCATTTTCAAAAGCTGGGCTTCCAAAATTTCCCACGGCTGGCCGTTGTAAATAAATTGTACGCCTTTTTTGAGGTCAGTATGAGACAACATATTGCTAATTTTTAATTTTTCAATTTTTAATTTTTAATGAATGATATAATTTCCTAATGTTTAAAACATTAAAGCATTAAAAATTGATTAAAAATTATAAAATTAAAAATTTTAAAATTTAGTAGGTCAATCTATTATTCTCCACTCTATATCTTCTTTTTTCCCGGCATATTCCAGCCACTCCCCGTATTTGCTGATAACATACCATTTCTTTTTTGTTTCCGACCAGACCATAGGGTCTTCCCTGTAAAACGGTTTTTTAACTATTTCTTTTGGTTTTAATCTGTCTAATTCAAGCCATTTTTTAAATACGGTTTCAATGGCGTAATCAAGTTTTCTTGTGTTTGCCCATTCAGCCACTTTTGTGATAGCCGATTTTGCTTTTTCAACAGAACCGGCTAATTCCAAAAGCTGTTTAGCCGGTTTTGTAAATCTGGAATAAACTATCTTTCTTTTTTTAGCATTTTCTTTCAGTTCCTGCAACCCCAAGCCTTTTGATTGGAAAAAGTGGGTGATTACCTGTCTTATGGCGGTTTCTTCTTTTAGCTCCTCAAAATCTTTAATCTTTTGTTTTTTAATAAACTCCTCAATCTTCTTAGCGGTTTTATCCCCGATTATTTTTGGAACCTTCAATCCCTCAATCCCTTTTTCTTTATAGATTTTTGCAACATCTTCTTTTAACGAATCTAAAAATGACGCCGCTTTTCTGTAGGCATTTATGTGAAAGGCGCTGTCGCCTTTAATTTCCAAAAGCCCAGCCATATCCTTAAATATTTTAGAGATATCCTTATTTACCATGCCACTTTAATTTTAGGACTTTTTATGATATTATTCAACAAATATGCAAAAAAGACACCGAGTTTTTATCGCAATAAATTTGCCAGAAGACATTAAGCGGGCGTTGGAAAAGCGCCAAAAAAGCATTCAGAGCATGTTTGCTGATTTGGGAAACGGGCAGTTTGGAGAAATAATGAAGTGGACTGGCAAGGACAATTTGCATATTACTTTGGAGTTTTTGGGAGATTTAACTGATGTTGAAATTGCCGATGTTTGCAAAATTGCAGGCGAGGTTGCAAAAAGGCACAGGTCTTTTTCTATAAATTTAAACAAAATCTGTTATGATTCTGCGGCGAGCTTAGCTCGCCACAGGGCTTTCTGCGGCGAGCTTAGCTCGCCGCAGAAAGCGGGGCGAGTTCCCAAAATGATTTGGACTGTTGGCGAGAGAGTCTACGAATTAGCGGAGCTAAAAGAGGATTTGCAGGAATTACTGGTGGAAAAAGTAAGCTATAGGCCCGAGCATAAAGGTTTTGTTCCGCATATTACTTTGGCCCGCATAAAAGAGTGGGAATTCAAAAAAATTGAGCCCGATGAAAGGTCGGAAGTTAATGAAGACATTGATTTGGTTTTTACAGTTGAATCAATTGAGGTGATGGAAAGCCAATTAAAACGCGGAGGCCCGGTTTACACCATCCTTGAATCCTGCGAGTTGAAGGCGTAACATATTATTATTTGCATATCGTCTATAAATATATTCTGATATTCTGCAGAATATCAGAATGATTTGTATTAATTTTTTAAAGATTATTTTTTGTATTAATTTTTCGAAGTTAGTTTTATGAAAATACATCTAATTGGAATTGGAGGAATCGGGGTGTCGGCGTTGGCGCAGTATTATTTGTCAAAAGGGCACGAGGTCTCGGGGTCAGATTTAGTGCGCTCGGAAATTACGGATTTTTTAAAAAGACCTAAAAATGGGCACCCCGGCATTAAAGTTTTTATTGGCAAGCACAAGATGGGCAATATTTCCAGAGATGTTGACCTTGTGGTATACAGTCCGGCTGTAAGGAAAGACAACCCCGAATTAAAGCAGGCAAAAAAGTGTAAAATAAAAACCATCAGCTACCCGGAAGCCCTCGGGGAGTTAACAAAAGAATATTACACAATTGCAGTGGCCGGCGCTCACGGGAAAACAACAACTACCGCTATGCTTGGTTTGGTTCTTGAAAGAGCCGGGCTTGACCCGACTGTTATTGTGGGCACAAAGGTAAAGGAATTTGAAGGCAGTAATTTCAGGGCGGGTAAAAGTAAATTATTGGTTATTGAGGCTTGCGAGTACGATTCATCGTTTTTATATTATTCGCCAAAAATAATTGTCGTAACAAATATTGACAAGGAACATTTGGATTACTTCCATAATTTGAAAAATGTGATTAAAGCATTTAAAAAATTTATAAATAAGTTGCCGAAGGGAGGATTTTTAGCAGTAAACGAAGACGATAAAAACATTTTTCAAATTATAAATCCCAAATCCCAATTTCCAATTTCTAATCAAATTAAAAATTCTAAATTTCAAATTCTAAAATACGGATTAAGTCAGCCGGAAGCAAAAAAAATCAGTAAAATTATGAAGGTTCCAGGCGAGCATAACGTTTCTAATGCTTTGGCTGTGTTGCAGGTTGCTAGGATTTTAGAAATTCCGGATGAAATTACATTTAATGCGCTGTCTGAATTTAGTGGAACATGGCGCCGCTTTGAAATAAGAAACGCGGAACTACGCGGAAGCCGGCTTGCAAAGCAAGCCGGACGCGGAACTACGCGGAAGATAATAATAATCAGCGATTATGCCCATCATCCAAACGAAATTTCAGCAACCTTGAAAGCAGCGCGGGAAAAGTATCCAAAAAGGCGGGTGTTGTGCGTTTTTCAGCCGCACCAGCATCAAAGGACGCATTACCTGTTTGATGACTTCGTAAAAATCTTTCGGCAAGCTCAGGACGATCATTTTGTCGATAAAATAATCGTCACAGACATTTATGACGTTGCCGGCAGGGAAACAAAAAAAATAAGCAGTGGAATAAGCTCCAAAAAATTGGTCCAAAAAATTGCCAGAGGAAATGTTGTTTATTGCGCGACAGACAGGCTGGAAAAACATATAAAAGAAAATCTTAAACCAAATGACGTTTTGGTTATAATGGGCGCCGGTGATATTTATAAACTTGTTGGCAAGTTTTAAATTAAATTTTTAATATGAATGTAAAGGTTTTATATGAGGATAATCACATAATAGCCGTTGTAAAACCGGCTGGGGTCTTGACACAGGGCGACAAATCAGGAGAAACAAGTTTAATGGATGATGTCAAAAAATATTTAAAAGATAAATATAAAAAGCCCGGGAACGTGTTTTTAGGATTGGCGCACCGATTAGACAAGCCGGTATCAGGGATTGTTTTGTTTGGAAAAACGTCAAAGGGAGCGGCAAGATTGTCAGAGCAATTTAGAAACCGCGCTATACAAAAAATATATCACGGAATTGTGGCAGGAAAACTAAAAGAAAGCAGAGGAGTAATAAAAGAAAAAGTCAACAAAATTTCTTTTTTTGCCGAGGGTTTTGCAAAAAAATCAGACGAGGAACTTTTAGCTGAAATAAAAAAAGCCACCAAAACGCGGACGGCAGAATTGTCGTGGGAAGTTGTTCGGTCGGGCGAAAGATTTTCTTTATTAAAAATAATGCCCAAAACCGGCAGGTTTCATCAGATAAGAATTCAATTAGAGAATTTGGGGCACCCGATTTTAGGCGACACAAAGTACGGGTTTAACACCCACGCGCCAACGCGTGAGAGCGAATGGCGTGATAAAAGAAGTATCGCGCTTTGCGCAACCGGCATTTCCTTTAAAACCGCAACCGGAGAAAAGACAGTAAACCTAGAAATTCCACTGCCCAAAGAGTGGGATGACTTAATCTAATAGTAGTTATCCACAGGCGGAAGGGTTGATTTCATTTCTTAGTAATAGGATAATTAACCAAATGGGCTTTTGTCTGAGTTAAAGGTCGAGGAAACTCTACAATTAACTAACAATCAAAATAAAAAATATGACATATACAGACTGGCTATCAATTGTTCAGCCGTTTTTGCAGCAATTGATATCTTTTATCGCCAATTTAGTTGTAGCTATAGTCGTATTCATAATCGGCTATCTTATTTCTGTCGGGATCGGCAGGCTGATAACCGAGATTTTAAAGTCGGTTAAGTTTAACAAGCTTTTTGAAAAAGAGGGCTGGAGAAAGGCCCTACAAAGAGCAAACATTGAGGTAAATCCATCCGAATTTATCGGGGCGATTTTTAAGTGGGTTTTTGTCATTGTGACCTTATTGCTTGCCGTTGACGTTCTGAATTTAACGGCGTTCGCGGGATTCCTTACCCGAGTTTTGCTTTACCTTCCTAACGTAATCGTGGCGGTTTTGGTTTTTGTTGTTGCCATTGTGATTTCCGACATCGTGGAAAAAGTTGTCAGAGCAACAGTAGAAAGATTAAAGGTTGGTTACGGATTTTTAGCGGCTTCTATTGTTAAGTGGGCAATTTGGATATTTGCCTTTTTCTTGATTTTAGACCAGCTTTTGCCGTCCAGCCTATTGGTAAAGACGCTTTACACTGCGATTGTTTATGGAATAGTGGGAGCTTTGGCATTGGGATTTGGGCTGGCAATCGGACTTGGCGGAAAGGAAACCGCGGGAAAGGTTGTCGCGGATATTTACAAAAAGATTGAAGAAAAATAAATAGCGCCGGAATGAGTGAATAAAAGCAAAAAAGCGCGTACGTACCGCGCTTTTTTGCTTTTGTGTTATAAAAAAAAAGAGCCGCAAAACCCTGGGCGGGTTCTGCGGCATGGTGCGCGGGGCGGGTTTTGGCGCCAAGGGCTATCTTACCACCCCGGCCATCAGGCGCGATTTACGCCTTTTGTTCAGTTCGTTCTCTCGTCGTCTGGAGGCGCTTGCCATAATGCGCCGCATTATGGCAACAGTCACGTTGAGGTCAACTTTCGGATTTGAGTTCTGCAACTTGAACTCGGACCAAAAGGCTTTGACCTCAGAGTCTGATAGTTCCTTTGGGCTTGGAGCCCGGTGCATCAGATAGGTCTGAATTCCGGATTCCAGACACTCAAAGGAGTCTGGCTTGGTCGCTTTCTTCGCGCCATTTTTCTGAAAATTTCCGTTGTCCACGACTTGTCCTTTCCGTGTCGGTACCGATGGGGGGGGTAAAAAACAACCGCGTCTAATCTCTGTTCTCAATCATCCTACCTTTTCTTCTTTGCCTCCAGGAATAGGATGTCAAAGAGCCATTATTTTGTTTGGAACGGTTCCAAACTTCCGATTATTAGTATAGGTTAATTAAATGTTAATGTCAACGCCCCCTCGTTAGAAGTTTGTCAGCTATTTGAATTTGAAATTAACTGTTGTATAATTAGAAAATGATAAATACTAATAAACAAAAGGTTGAAGAAGTTTTAACAAGAGGAGTGGAGGAGATTATAGACGCAGAACATTTGCGGGCGGCTTTGGTTTCAGGAAAAAAAATTAGGGTTAAGCTTGGCATTGACCCCACCAGTCCGAATCTTCACATAGGCCGTTCAATTCCCCTGCTTAAATTAAGGGATTTTCAAGAACTTGGGCATAAAGTTGTTTTGATTATAGGCGATTTTACCGGAGTTATCGGAGACACTTCAGACAAGGATTCGGAGCGCCCCATGTTAGACCCCAAAAAAGTAAAGGAAAATATGAAAACCTACATAAAACAGGCGGGAAAAATTCTTAATATAAAAAAATGCGAGGCACGGCACAATTCAGAATGGCTTGGCAAATTAAACTACCACGAAATAGGGAGGCAGGCAGACAATTTTTCGTTAGCCGAATTTATTTCCCGCGAAAATATTAAACTGCGGTTGGAACAAGGCCGGCGCATTTCTTTGCGCGAATTACTGTACCCGCTAATGCAGGGGTATGATTCTGTGGCAGTAAAGGCAGGTGTTGAGATTGGGGGCACTGACCAGAGATTTAACTTGCTGGCGGGCCGGGACTTGCAAAAATATTACAAACAGGAGCCGCAGGATATTATCACCAACCCCTTAATTGAAGGATTGGACGGCAGAAAAATGAGTTCTTCATGGGGAAACACAATTAATCTTTTTGATTCGCCAGGCGAAATGTTTGGAAAAGTTATGTCGCTTAGAGACGAGTTTATAATAAAATATTTTATTTTGGTTACGAGAGTCGGTGTGGATAAAATTAAACAATATGAGGCGGACTTGGCAAGCGGCAAAAACCCGAGGGATTATAAGGTAAAATTGGCAAAAGAAATTGTTAAAATGTACCACGGGGAAAAAGAAGCGGAAAAAGCCGAGAGTGAATTTAATAAAATTTTTCGCGATAAGGAATTACCGACGGACATACCGATTTTTAAAACCTCAAAAAATAATTATTCTATTGCGGACTTATTATGTAGCGCCATGCTTCTGTCAAAAAAGGAAACAAAAAGATTGATTGAAGGAAACGCCGTTGAAATTATAAATAGGGACAAAAAAACAAAAATAACCGACTGGAAAAAAGAAGTTGATTTGGAGGACGGAATGGTTATAAAAGTCGGAAGCAGAAAATTTGTTAAAATAAAATTAATTTGAAAACTAAAAATTTATAAATATGCAGAGGTTTTTGGTAAACGACGCGGCAAAACATATTGGAGAAAAAGTTAAGGTTGCGGGGTGGGTTAATGCGCGAAGGGCGCATGGGAAAATTTTGTTTGTTGATTTGCGGGACATAAGCGGGATTATGCAGGTTGTTTTTGCGCCTTCCGACGAGCAAGTTTATAAATTAGCTGAGCAATTAAGGCCAGAGTGGGTTGTGGAAATAACAGGCCAGATTGTAAAAAGACCGGAAAAAATGGTTAATCCAAAAATTGAAACAGGCCAGGTTGAAATGTCTGTTGAAAGTTTAAAGGTTTTATCAAAAGCAGAAACTCCGCCTATGCCGGTTGGCGAAGATGTTGCCGAAGAGCCGGAAATAGACAAGAGAATGGATTGGCGCTGGGTAGATTTACGAAAAGAGAAAAATCATTTGGTTTTTAAAGTTTGGACGCTGCTAGAGCAGGCATTCCGAGAGTACTGGCTTTCAAATAATTACATAGAAATTCACTCGCCTAAGCTTATCGCTACCGCGAGCGAATCCGGGGCAGAAGTTTTTGAGGTGAAATATTTTAGGAAAAAAGCTTATTTGGCCCAAAGCCCGCAGTTTTATAAACAAATGGCAATGGCCGCCGGTTTTGAAAAGGTTTTTGAAGTAGGCCCTGTTTTTCGCGCCGAACCCTCTTTTACGTCTCGCCACGCAACAGAGTTTACCGGCTATGACGCGGAGATTTCTTTTATTGATTCTCATTACGACGTGATAGACGAGGAAACGAGGATGATAGCGTATGGAATAAAACGGATAAAAGATATTTACGGCGACGAAATAAAAAGAATATTTAATAAAGAGGTCGTTGTTCCCCCTACACCCTTTCCAAATATCTCAATGAGGGAAGCAAAAACTATTCTTTCCAAGCGAGGCGTGCGGAGCGAGAAAGAAGGGGATTTATCCCCCGAGGAAGAGCGCGGCATAAGCGAATACGTTATGGAAAAACATGGGCACGAGTTCGTTTTTATAACTGATTACCCCGTTTCCATAAGGCCATTTTACCATATGCGCGATGAAAAGGATCCAAAGCTGACAAAGAGTTTTGACCTGCTTTGGAGGGGCATTGAAATCACGACGGGGGCGCAAAGAGAGCATCGTTATGACGTTTTATTGGCGCAGGCAAAGCAAAAAAAAATGAGCATAAAAAAGCTGCAGTTTTATTTAGATTTTTTCAAATATGGCTGTCCTCCTCACGGCGGTTATGGCATGGGTCCGAACCGCATGCTTATGAAGCTTTTTGGAATCGAAAACGTGAGAGACGCAATGTTTTTATATCGCGGCGTAAAGAGATTAACCCCATAACCAAAAATGAAAATAAAAAGAGCCGTAAAGGGATTTTTTCTGTCGTTGGTTTTTTTATCCGTGATTTTTATCGCCCTGCAAAAAGCATGGGATGCCGGCAGAAACAACAATCTGTTTTTCTTGGGGAGTGTCTCGGGCAGTCCGGAGGTTATCCAGCCGGTTGAAACAGATAATACCCCCAACCCCCCCGCGCCACACAGAAACTGGGGCGTTCCAGAGTTTGATTTGGCGGCTGAATCAGGCATTGTTGTTGAGAGTTCGTTCAGCGGAACAGATAAGTTTCTTTTTAAAAAAAATACTTATCTAAAATTGCCGGTCGCGAGCCTGACAAAATTAATGACGGCGGTAATCGCTTTTGAAAATTTTGATTTAGCAAAAACAATTAAAATAAGCCGGGACGCGATTTCCCAAGAAGGGGAGCGCGGCATCCTTGAGCTTGATAGGGAAATAACCGTAAATGATTTGCTTTACATTACGCTTATTGAGTCAAGCAACCATGCGGCATACGCTCTTTCAGAAGGAATGGACAAATATGATTTTGTGCGGCTAATGAATGAAAAGGCAAGAGAATTGAATATGGAAAATACTTTTTTTACCGAACCCACCGGCCTTTCTCCGGAAAACATTTCAACGGCCGAGGATTTAATAAAAACGGCAAAATATATTTTGAAAAAACATCCCAAAATTTCAGAAATAAGCCGAACAAAAGAGTACGACTTGCCGAATTACGGAAAATTAACGAACACGGATGAGTTGTTGGGAGAAGTTCCTGATATTGTTGCGGGCAAAACAGGGTTTTTGATTGAAGCAAAGGGATGTTTGCTTTTAATCGTAAATAATTCCGGAAAGGATAGTTATTTGATTTTCGTGGTTTTAGGCGCCGAGGATAGGTTCGGCGAAATGAGAAAAATGATTGAATGGGTAAACACAGCCTATAGCTGGTGAATTCTAAATTCTAAATTTAAAATTTTTACGTGACTCTTTTGACCTTCAACATTATCAAAATTTTTAGTTTGGCCGCTATTTCTTCAGCCATCGCTGTTTTTTGGACCCCGTTGCTTACAAATTTTTTATATAAAAACAAGCTTTGGAAAAAAGCCGCCAGAACGAAAACTATTACCGGAGAAGCCGCGACCGTTTTCAGCGGGCTACATCGGGAAAAAGAGGTGGGAACTCCCCGCATGGGAGGGCTTCTTATCTGGGTAACGGTTGTTATTGTTATTTTTTTGTTTTTTATTTTATCCTTAATTTTCCCAAATACTTGGCTTGCTCAATTTAACTTTTTGTCCAGGTCTCAAACATGGCTGCCGCTTTTCACCTTAGTTGTGGCATCTATTGTTGGTTTGGCTGATGACATTTTAACTGTTGGCGGTTGGGGAAAATACGTAGGCGGAGGCTTGTCATTAAAAAAACGGATTTTCATTGTAATTTTGATAGGGCTTATCGGAAGTTTATGGTTTTACCAAAAATTAGGCTGGGACGCGGTTTACATTCCTTTTCTGGGAAACCTTTCGCTTGGATTATGGTATGTTCCTTTTTTCATAATAATTATGCTTGCCTGTTGGTCGGGGGGGATTATTGACGGCCTGGACGGCCTTTCTGGCGGAGCGTTCGCGTCAATTTTCGGCGCGTTCGCGGTCATTGCATTTGCGCAGGGCAAGATTGATTTGGCGGCTTTTTGCGCCGTGGTTTTAGGCGCCTTATTCGCGTTTACGTGGTTTAATATTCCGCCGGCAAGGTTTTATATGTCGGAGACCGGAATTCTTGGGCTCACCGCGCTTTTGGCGGTTGTTACTTTCTTAACCAATTCCGTGTATGTTTTGCCGATAATCGCAGGGCTTTTAGTCATTGAAGTTGGCTCTGTTATAATTCAGCTTTTGTCAAAGAAGTTCAGGCAAAAAAAAATATTCCTGTCAACCCCTATTCATCATCACTTTGAGGCAATGGGTTGGCCGGCCTATAAAGTGACCATGAGGTTTTGGATAATTGGCGTTGTGCTGGCGATAATTGGCGTTACTGTAAGGTTGCTGGGGTGATTTGTCCTGCGGGCGTTTTTTTGTTATAATTCAAAAAATAATCAGATGGCGACATATTTAACTGATGAAAATTTTGAAAAAGAAATAAACAGCGCCGAGAAACTGGCGCTTGTTGATTTTTTTGCTGACTGGTGCGGGCCGTGCCATATGTTGACCCCTGTTTTGGAAAAGGTTGCCGAGGAAATGAAAGATGAAATTGTTTTGCTTAAAGCCAACCTTGATGAGGTTCCACGAACCGCCGGAAAATTTGGAGTTGAAAAAATTCCCACAGTAATTTTGTTTAAGCAAGGCAAACCGATTTCAGGTTTTGTGGGACTGGCGCCTGAATCGTCAATTAAGGATTGGATAAAAAACATACTGGATTCCCGCTTCCGCGGGAATGACAGCGCCCCGGAAAAAGCGGCGCAAAATTCTGACCCGGTTGCGTCAAAAGATGCTCCGGAACAGGACATCAATGCCATAATTGAGCGGTATGACAACTACGCTAAGTCAAACGGATTCAGGTTAAACCCCAACCGGAAGGCGGTTGAAGGAATTATTGCCGGCCTTTTGGCTAACGAAAAAAAATACGGAAAAAAATACTGTCCCTGCCGCAGGGTTTCCGGAAATAAAGAAGAAGACGCAAAAAAAATCTGCCCTTGCGCATTCCATAAAGAAGAAATTGAAAAAGACGGACATTGCTTTTGTAATTTATTTGTAAAAAAATAGAAATGATTAAAATATATCAAAAGAAAATCAATGATGCAGAAATAATTGAGGTTTCCGGGTTTAGGCCGGGCTCCTGGATTCGCGTCTATGACACCAACGACGATGAAATCGCTGAATTAGAAAAAAACTTTAAGGTAAATCCCAACATATTAAGAGACGCGTTAGACCCCTATGAGGTTCCGCGCGTGGAAACCGATAACGGAACGGTTTATATATTCACGAGAACCCCCCAAAAGCTGGAAGAAAAAATTATTACCGTCCCCCTGCTTATCGCCGTAGGAAATGATTTTGTTTTGACTGTTTCAAAAACCGAGAACCCTACTTTAAACAGGTTTGTTGCAAACGGATTAGATTTTACAACAACCCAGAAAACCCAGCTGGTTTTAAAGTTTCTTTCAGAAATTATAAAAAGTTACAACGGATTCTTAACCGGCATAAGCAGGAGCGTCAGGGAAACAAGCGACAGGTTCAGCAAAATTAACGAAAAAATTATCATTGACTTTGTAAAATCCGAGGAGGTGTTGAATGATTTTCTTTTGGGCCTTACGCACACAAATCCCGCCCTGCAAAATATTATCAGCGGAAAGCTAATTCAGCTTTACGAACAGGACCGCGAATTAATGGAAGACTTGGTTTTAAACTCAAACCAGTTGATTGAACTTTGCAAATCAACTCTAAAGAATATCGTGAATATCCGCGAGGCATATTCAACTGTTGTGACAAATGACCTAAACAGGGTTATCAAATTATTTACCTCGCTTACCGTAATACTTACCATACCAACAATAATCGCCAGCTTATACGGAATGAATGTTCAGCTTCCGCTGTCCCAGCGGCCGGATGCTTTTTGGCTGGTGATTATAATGACCGGAGGCGTTATCTCCGCGATTTCATTCATCTTTGCGCGCAACCGCTGGCTGTAAACCGGCGGTTTTAAAACTGCCGCTCTCACCTAAAGTTACGTTCGCGAGCGGGAAGCAAAAAGAAATTTTGCTTCCCGCTCGCCTTAAATGAGTGGTAGTTGCGCGGTTTTTCATTGCGTTTTAATAAATTGTTGACAAAATAACTACCGGAGTTAAAGTAAGTGAAAAATAAGTAAACGGCGCTGTAAGCGCTAAAGACATATGAAAAATTTGAAAGCCAAGAAATTTTTAAGAAATATTATATTGGCGGGAATGTGCGCCATTCTGCTTGGAGCAGGCGCGTCAATAACTTCTGCCCAAACGCCAACAGCGAACGCGGGGCCGGACTTGTATTTGAATTCGGGACAATCGGCTGTTCTTCGGGGTTCGGGGTATGATTCCGGCGGATCCAATTTAAGTTATTATTGGAGCTGTAGCGGCGGGAGCTTATCAGATAATTCAGTTGCCCAGCCAACCTATACCGCGCCCGCTGTTTTGCAATACAACAATCAAGCAACATATATCTGCACACTTAGCGTTTCAAACAGTTACTGGCAATCAAGCTCTGATTCAGCTTTAATTTACGTAAATTACAATACAGGCAGTTTTACAACTGGAAATTTAATTGTAAGCAAAAAAGTAATCAATCTGACCTCCGGCAACCTAAACTGGCAGCCGTCCGTGAGCGCGAAGCCGTCTGACATATTAAGTTTTGTTATAACCGTTCAGGCGGACGGAGCGGACGCGCGGAATGTTGTTATCCGAGATACTTTGCCTCAAAATCTTATTTACAGAGGAAATCTTATGGTAAACGCCAATATCAATTATTTGGGAAATCCTTTAGACGGGATAAATGTCGGAACGCTTCCGGCCGGCGAGATTTACGTCATCGCGTATCAAGCGCAGGTCGCGCCGGTCCAAAACATTGCTTACGGAACAACAATTTTAAATAATTCAGCCACTGTCACAAGCTCGGAGTCCGGCGTAAAAACCGCGAGCGCGCAGGTTATGGTAAACAATTCGCTTGTTTCCGGGGCAACTTACGCGCCAACCGGTGCCGGCAGCAGCTCTTTTACCGATTTTTTGTTTTTATTCCTGCCTGTTGCCTTGATAATCCTGGGGTCATGGCTTTATTTTTCCGGACGGACCCGCCACTTCGCGGACTGGCTTAAAACAAAAATATAGCGTCTTGTGGTCATCGCGCAAAAGCCGCGCGTTAATTTGCGCTGATGGGGGGGGAACGCTCCCTTTTTTGTTTACCTAAAATATGCCATTATTATTTATAATATGTCAGCTGATTTATTGAAATTAAACAAAGAACAAAAACAAGCGGTTTTGCACGGAAGCGGGCCGCTTTTGATTGTGGCTGGAGCCGGCACCGGAAAAACAACCGTTATCACGCAAAGGATTGGCAGTTTAATAGGAAAAGGGCTGGCAAACCCGGTTAGAGGTCAGGGAGACATAGTGGGCGCGCAAAAAAATCAAACCTCTAACGGGGCAAAGCCGGAGGAAATTCTGGCCGTAACTTTCACTGAAAAAGCGGCGAGCGAAATGGAGGAAAGAGTGGACCGGCTTTTGGATTTTGGATATACAGACCTGTGGATTTCAACGTTTCACTCTTTCGCCGAGCGTGTTTTGAGAGATAATGCTTTAGATATTGGACTCGCTCCAAATTTTAAAATTTTGGACGCTGCCTCAGCCTGGCTTCTGGCCCGTCAAAATCTGGAAAAATTTGATTTAAATTATTATAAGGCCCTCGGCAACCCGTCAAAATTTCTGCAGGCTCTTATTTCGCATTTCTCGCGATGCAAGGACCAGGAGGTATTCCCGGAAGAATACCTGAAATACGCAGACGACCTAAAAACCACCGATGACGTTGCGGAAGGCGGTGAAGCCGAAAGGATAAGGGAGTTAGCGGGCGCTTATCACGCCTACCAACAAATCTTGCTTGAAAACAACGCTTTGGATTTTGGCGACCTGATAAATTACTGCCTAAGACTTTTCAAAAAACGGCCGCTGATACTAAACAAATACAGGAAAAAATTTAAGTATATTTTGGTTGACGAATTTCAGGACGCAAATTGGTCCCAATACGAGTTAATCAAGCTTTTAGCGTCTCCGGCGAATAATTTAACCGTATGCGCCGACGACGACCAGAGCATTTATAAATTCAGAGGGGCATCTTTTTCAAACATTATCCAGTTTACAAAGGATTTTCCAAAAGCAAAGCAGATTTCTCTTGTAAAAAATTATCGCTCGCCCCAAAACATTCTAGACCTTTCGTACGGGTTTATAAAGCAAAACGACCCGGACCGCCTTGAATTCGTCAGCAAAATCAGCAAAAAGCTGAAAGCCGAAAAAAAAGAGAAGGGGATTGTAGGGCGTATACACGGCAAAAACATAGACGGGGAAGTGGGAGAGGTTATAAAAAAAATTTTAGAAAATCTAAAACGCGACGGCTTGGCGGACCCGTCGCAAGCATCGTCATACAGCGATTTCGCGATTTTAGTAAGGGCAAATGATTCCGCAATTCCTTTTGTAAAAGCAATGGAACGGGCCGGGTTGCCTTACCAATTTTTGGCTTCCAGGGGGTTGTACTCAAAACCGGTTGTTTTGGACATAATCTCTTATTTTAAGCTGTTAGACAACTACCACGAGGGGTCTGCCGCTTACCGGATTTTGAGTTTTTCCTTTCTTGAAATCTCGGACTCCGATATAGCCGCCATCACGCATTACAGCCGAAAAAAAACCAAATCGCTTTTTGAAGCCATGCGGGAACTGCCGATTATTCCGGAGGTTTCAGGCAAAACGCAGGAAAAAGTCAGCTTTATTTTGGGATTAATAAAAAAGCACGGTCAAATAGCAAAAGAAAAAGGAGTTTCAGAGGTTTTTACCGCTTTTTTGGAGGATTCTGGATACTTAAAGCATTTAATTGACAAGGACGAAACTGAAAAACTTAACCTGTTAAACCAATTCTACCGGAAGGTAAAATCGTTTGAGGAAACATCAACTGACCCGATTCTTAAAAACTTTATGGAGGAAATGCGCGTGGAACTGGAATCAGGGGAAGAGGGCAGGCTTGATTTTGATCCGGAACAAGGGCCCGATATGGTGAAAATAATGACCATTCACGGCGCGAAAGGTTTAGAATTTAAATACGTTTTTTTGGTTGCCATGGTTGACAAACGGTTCCCGACAATTGAACGCAAAGAGCCGATTGAGCTTCCCGGAGAACTAATAAAAGACATAAAGCCAAAAGGTGATTTACATTTGCAGGAAGAGCGCCGGCTTTGTTACGTGGCAATGACGCGGGCGAAAAAAGAGCTTTACTTTACGTCGGCAGACGACTATGGAGGTCAAAGAAAAAAGAAACTATCAAGATTTCTGGCTGAAATGAACTTTAATGAAAAGCCGGGGGCCGGCCAGGGGATTGAAAACGATTTAACCGCTCCTAAAATAACCGCGCCGTCGTTCGTGAAAAAAACCGAGCCCCGGTTTATGCCCCGTCACTTTTCATATTCGCAGCTGGCGGCTTTTGAAAAATGCCCCCTGCAATATAAATTCGCCTTTATCCTAAAAGTGCCGACGCGGGGAAAGGCGGTGTTTTCCTTCGGGAAAACAATGCACAATACTTTGCATGAATTTCTGCGAACCGCAAATGAAGAAAAAAAATTTAACCAGAAAAATTTGTTCAGCAAGAAAGAAGTTGAATCGCCCAAATCAGCTGACAGCGCTTATTCCAAAGTTCTTGAGAACTTTGGAATAAGCGGACTTAACGAGGTGGTAAGGATTTACGAAAAAAATTGGATTGACGAGTGGTATGAAACAAAAAAACAAAAAGACGAGTATTATAAATTAGGCAAAAAAATTATTAAGGAATTTTATGGCGGATTTTCCAAAAATCCTCCGGAAATTTTAAGAATCAAAGGAGAGCTTGCGCTGGAGCTTCCGTTTAACCTGAAAATAGGCGAACACACATTATTCGGCGTGATTGACAGAATAGATAAAACAGGAGACGGCGTCGCGATTATTGACTATAAAACGGGCAAGCCGAAGGACAAACTGGATTTTGAGTCAAAGGAACAGCTTTTGATTTATCAAATCGCGGCTCGGGAGGTTTTAGGCCTGAAACCGGAACGGCTCGTGTATTATTATCTTGAGGACGCAAAAACCGTTTCGTTTCTGGGTTCAGAAAAAGATATTGAAAAGCAAAAAATAAAAATGACTGAGGAAATAATTAAAATAAAAAATAGCGAATTTAACCCGACTCCGGGGTGGCAGTGCCAATACTGCGACTTTAAGGACATCTGCGACTACGCTCAGCGATAAAGGTGGCAGAGCGGTAAATCATTTATATGTTTGTTTTAACAGATAATTTTCTTAATAAAATAACGATGTACCGCCTTGCGCTTTACTGCCTAATATTTTTAGCGGCGGGAGCATTATTTTTTAGTTTTTTCGGAAAAATGCCATTTAGGACTTTAGATTTCGTGTTTTCGGCATTTTTTATTCTGTTTTTTTGCGTTGCGGCAAATGCGGCTTTCGCCAAATTT
>Ga0209541_10004182_pt1 | contig 25827 bp, 10 predicted proteins | sample RifCSPlowO2_01_FD_184027 | JGI IMG/M metagenome (GOLD analysis project Ga0209541, IMG submission 184027) | Groundwater microbial communities from Rifle, Colorado - Rifle CSP2_plank lowO2_0.1 (SPAdes) (version 2) | ecosystem: Environmental > Aquatic > Deep subsurface > Groundwater | place... | reverse complement strand
AAGCCCAAGTGTAGATGAAACGAAAGAATATTTAGATGATTTAGGTGTTGACTATGTACTGGTGCATTCAGAGTGGTCATCGGAATATTTCCACGATTTTAAACATTTGGCGAAGTGGGAAGCATTGGGCCAGAAAATTTGGAGTCAAAACGGGGATACCATTTATAATTATGAGGTGTCTAATTAAGGTATAGGCGAAATGATTCTGATTGATGTGTACCACAAGTAGACTAGAACTACATCTAAAACTACGAAAATTGTGAGGCCAATAATCGCTGCTTTTTGGAACGTGGTCATGCTGCTATTTTCTTGGTTATCTGCGAGAATTACTTTTAGTCTTTCCTGCATTTCTGGAGATAAATTTTGTGTAGATGGTGTGCTTACGTAAGTCGAGGAAACAGGAGATTGTGTTTCAGTTTGTGTTGGTACTGTAACTTCGGTTTTTAGCGTTTCTGGTTCCTCCATCGTCGGCATTTTGATTTGTTGCTGTGTCTCTTCTTCAACTACAATTTTAGGTCTATCTGCTTTGATTGGGAATTCTGTATATGAAGGCTTTGCTGTTTGGATTAGCTGAGCTGTGTCGAAGCTGGGGGAAGGAGTTGGTTGTTGTATTTCAACTTTGGGTAGAGTATCTCTTGAGTATTTTTTATCAAATAGTTTCTCTAAGCCTTCTTTTTTAAAATATCTATGCCCGCCTGGAGATCTTTCTGGGGTTAATCTTCCTTTTCTTTCCCAGCGTCTTAGGGTATCCACCGATACGCCGAGGTATTTCGCAGCTTTCCCTATGCTTAAGTTTTCAATAGATTCGTTATTACTTCTATCATTCTGTTGATTTTGCATATATTTATACAGCTATTTAATAATTATTAATCTGAGCAAAATAATAAGTCAATAGACAAAACGAGGAATACCACTAAATGCCCCTTGAACTTGGTCCCAGATGATGGTAACAATTTGAAAAGATCTAGAATGAAAAAACCTGCCCTTTCAGCCAAGCGGCGTTTATCTATGCTTGATGCTGTCTATAAAAAAGGTAATTCAGTTAGTGAGACTTGTCAAAACTTTGGAATTTCCAGAAAAACTTTCTATAAGTGGAAGAAGAGATGGGAGAAAGGCAAACATAATCTTGATGTATTAAGTAATAAAAAGAGACATATCAATATAGTTAATAGAAGAGTTAGGCCTGAATATGAGAAAGTTATTCTCTCCGTAGTGATCAAAGCTCCAGATCTTAGTAAATATGAAATTACCCAAAAGGTGAGAAATAAGATAGGGAATGTAGTGGGAGTACACGGAGTTTATAATGTTCTTAAAAGATACCAGTTGAGCCAGCTAAGCCAGCGCCTTGCCTATTCTGAGGCTAAATCTTCTACCATTAATACTTCCCAGATTGGGTGGCTAGACCGGGTACAGAGTGTATTTGAGCAATTTGTGCCTTCTTTAGCGCCCGCTCCACCCCCTAGTTTTGCAGTAGCACTTGCAAGGATGGGTAGATTCTTCAAGTTATTTCTATTTTCTTCTCTTGTTTATCTAGTAACAGTATTTTCAAGTCTCTGGTGGATTAATTTGATTATTTCTTCCAGTACTCCTTCGTCAATTGGTATTGTATTTGCCTCTATTGCATTAATCTTTGGCACAATCTTCCTTCTTTACTCAATGAAGTACTATATTGCTCTTGCTGTTGTCTTGTCTTTCTCTCAAGGAGAGAGTACTTACAACAGGCAACAATCAACAAAGAGTAAGCTATTATCCTGGTTATTAGGTAGACAGAAAGAAGATACTGTCTTTAGTCAATCAACAGGTCTTACACCTGATCTCTCTAACATCACACTGGACAGATACCCATTTATCTCAGTACATATTCCTTTCTACAATGAGAAGAAAGTCGTTGAAAGAAGTATCCAAGCTGCAGTTAACTTTGATTATCAAGGTAGTTATGAAGTAATCCTCTGTGATGACAGTACAGATGAAACAACGACAATAATCTCCGATTATCTAGTAAATCAATCAATCAATAATTCAGTAAAGTCAGTAAATGGGGAAGGATATACTCTAACTACTGCTGAAGTTAGACCTGGGGTTGTAGTTAAACACATACATAGAACATCAAGACAAGGCTTTAAAGGTGGAGCACTTCGACTGGCGCTTAAGTGTTGCGACCCTCGAACAGAATTCATCTCAGTCTTTGACGCTGACTTTGTACCGTATCCTGATACCTTGACACTATTCCTTAAGTATTTCTCTGCCTCCGCTAAAACTACCACTGAAGGACAAGCATCACTTGATAACTTAGGTAACATTGCTGCAATCCAGGGTTACCAATGGCATGTACTTAATAAATCAGAGAATTGGATCACAAGGGGAGTAAGATCTGAATACTCAGGTAGTTATGTTATTGAAAGAAGTGGAACAGAGCTCTACGGTGGATTAAAACAAATATCAGGAAGTGTATATTTAATCCGTAAAGACGTATTAGACAAGGTAGGTTGGGGAACCTCAATTACAGAAGACTTTGAATTAACCCTAAAGCTCTACGCTTTAGGTTACAAAGTAGTCTATACACCCTACATCCAAGCACCATCTGAATGTGTATCCACAATCAAGAGACTTGTCCGTCAAAGGATGCGCTGGAGTGAAGGACACAGTTTCAACATCAGACGCATGTTTCTACCTCTTCTTAGAAGTAAGAACTTAACTACTCCTGAGAAACTAGAATTCCTATATCTTTCTCCCTACTACCTCCAAGCCTTCTTCTTCCTTATCGGAACAATATCCTGGTTTATATCAGAAACACTATTTCCAGCAAGGCTCCCTTTCTGGACATCTCTTTGGGGATGGAGCTTGGTATTAACCAACATGCTCTCCCTGCCCTTAATGAACTCTGTAGGCATGTTCCTGGAGGAAAGTGAACACAAAGATTATCTAGGCATCCTTTCTTTTATAACTCTCTCATATATAATGGTTCCTTTCCAAGCCTATTCCTCAATTAAAGGCTTTATTGAAAAGACTGAAGGTCCATGGTTCAGAACTCCAAAGACAGGAAGAATTACCGATATCTTTACCAGAGGAAGATTCTTCAGATTTATTGCCGGGATACTACCAGGCAGAGCACCAGCTAAGGCTATGGACAAAAGTAAATTTGACAATAGTTATTTAAGCTTATTGACAGCCAATTCCCGTTTTAACTCATTTTCTGTTAAGCCACGAAAAACTCGCTGGATTGGCAATCTGGTAATTCTGCTCTTTTTAGTTGTAACTTCAGCCCTCTCATTTAGAGGAGGAAAGGTTGTGAAAGGCACATTGGCTGATCTTCCTATTCAAACAAGGGTGGAAAAAGTAGGGGAAGATGATTCGTTTCTGGCCAGTTTATTTGGAATATTTTCTGCAAATGAAGTAATGGCAGCAACCGACAAAATGCAAGAAGTTTTTGTCTCAAGTGTCGAACAGGTCTCGATGGAAACCTTGGTTGCTTCATCGGGATTGGCCCTTTTAATTACTTTGGTACTTTTTATACATATATATAAAAAGAAAAGAAAGTTCTTTAAAAAAGCCGCAAAACTTGTTCTTGTTTTTAGCCTCGTTTTATCATGGCTTTTTTCAAGCTGGCCGAAGCTGCCGTTTATCGATTTTCCTCCTAAAATTAACGAGGTAAAAGCAGCTGTCGCGTTCGACGCGGGAACAGAATCGCATACCGGAACTACAGGATCAACAAGTGAAGCATCTTTTAACTGGACACATTCTCCAGTGGGTACGCCAAAGGGTGTTGTTGTGTTTGTATTCATAAATGCGGACGTCGACTATGAAACAAGCGTTAGCTATGGCAGCCTGACTCTTAGTGAGTACAGCAATTTTGCTGCAGACATAGGAGATGAGCAGGGGCGTACCTATGTCTTTTCAGCTGGCTCATCCATCCCTACAGGAAACCAAACGGTTACTGTCACGAGGACGAATAACGCAACTGTGATGTACGCAGTTGCCTACACGGTTACAGCGTCTGTCGATACGGGGATTACCGGTTACGTCGACGAAGAAAATAACCAAACTCTCACTGAAGTGAACGTAGATGATGGCTCACCTGGCACAAATAGTATTCGACTTGCCGCCACACACTGGGGTGGCAGCTCTATCCCCACAGTTGGATCAAACTCTACCCAGGGGCCTTCTATTGACTTTGGCACCCGTACTATAAGTACCGTACGAGAGACAACAGCAGGACAAGGTAGCCGTCCGGTCGGCTGGAACACTGGAGCTACTTCCGATGATGTGGCCGCAGTTTACCTTGCTGTCTATGAACTTCCAGCGATCAACCAGTCCGCCTATCGGTGGCGCATGGATGACGGCAGTGAATCAACTGCCAGCTGGCTAGATAATGAGTCGACTGCTATATCGAATGTTTCTACGACGACAACGATCCGTCTGCGTATGGAAGTGGAGGAAACCACGGCGTCTGCCACGACTATGAACTCAAGGCTCGAGTTTTCTTCCGATGCGAGCTCATGTACTACCGGTACCTGGACTGCACTTGATACTTCTACCACCGCTTGGCGTGTGACAGCGTCCGCAAATATCACCAATGACGACCCAACGACGAATCAGTTGACTGCTTCTGCAAAAACCTTCACCGCCGGCAATATATTTGACACGCAAAACGAGGACACCACGGGCGTGAGTATCAATAACACGCATTCAGAATGGGAGTGGGCGATTCAGGGCGTCACCGCCTCTGCCAATACCACCTACCGTTTTCGTGTCACCGACGCTGGTACCACGATAGGGTATGCAAGCTGCGGCCAGCTAACGACCGCAACATCAAATGGATATCATCAGCCGAATTTTCGCATTAGAAGTGGTGATGCTGCAACCTTAAATGGTGATACCGACTGGGCAGCAGCTTTAAATACTTCTGTTACCATGGATGCCGGGAAAAGATTTCGCATCAGGTTTGAAGTGGAGCAGCCGGATGGGACCGGTGTCAGTCAGGCATACATACTCCAGTATCGGTACCGCACCAGTACCGAACCATGGGGAGCTTGGGCAGCAGCTCCAGATATCGGCGTGTCAGGGGAGGATGGACCGCTAGAAGTGCTCACGTCCGCACAATATAATGATAATGACAAAACTACTGCCCCGGGCGGGAACATTCTTGCTGGCAGTGGTGAAACTTACGTTGAAGGCTCTGGAGAAGAAAATCGCACTACTGTCTCATATACTATTTCAAACCAGCATGCTGAGTTTGAATATACAATTCTTATCCGTGGAACATGGGGTGGACCAAACCGGATGAAAGACAATGACCAGCTGGAGTTCCGGATGGTGGTCAGTACGCCCAGCGTTTTTACCGGCGTATACAATAATCCAAGAGTTACAGTCAACATGCCGGATTATTATATAGGCTCTGCGACTATCGAGTCCCCGGGCGCCTTAGGACCTTTCAAGGATACCAATGGTAATTTGTACTTCTTCATGGAGCCGGCGCCCATTTCCGGTGCAGGAAATAACGAACCGGAGTTTCTCAAGTCCACAGACGGCGGGAAAACGTGGGACCTAGTCAATATAGCGGGGAGTCCGACAGTGAATGACCCTGAGGCGGCAGCCGTAGTCCAAGACGGAGACACCCTCTATATCTGCGTAATGAATGGCCAGAGTTCTGCAGATGTTACATATCACACTTTTCGTATGTCTGACCACTCCACCAATCCCGATACTTGGGGAGTCATAGATGAAGCAGTTGTGACTCCTAGTACTGCTCCGGGCGATCAGTCTTGTGGAATTGTAAGGCGAAGCGACACAACAGTTGTCGTATTTTACCGCTATAGCGACGGAACAAACCAGCGGGTGGGATACAAGATTAGAAGTGCCGTACCAGCCTGGGGGAGCCAGGTTAATTTAGATACAACAGCATCTACGAATTTTGTGTTCTCCGGGGCGACATTAGGAGCCAGTAATAAAACCCACATTTTCTACCGTGATGTGACAAACAACGACATCTATCACAAGAGTTTGAGTTCTGCTGATTCTTTAAGTAGCCGCGAGTCGGTCGAGATAGATGCGATGAGCGGTACTAACGATTGGGGAACAAACATGCCGGTATATTGGGATGATGCAGGAAGTGAGAAAATTATGATTGGGGTAATGGATAACTCCGACGGACTCATGTATTCGGTGGTTGTTACCGATGACGGAACACCGGAGACGAGGAAACAGGTTTCAGACAGCGCCGTTAGAAATAGTCCTACAGGAGCAAGTAGTCAACAGCCGGTTGCGGATATGGCGGTTGATTCGGCAACTGATAAACAGTATGCGCTTTTAGTACCCACGAGCGATGGTGATATTTATCTTGATTCGGCCACGAACGACGGTGGATGGGGAACCGACACCGATATATACACTGCAACCAATATTGATTATGTCCGCGGACAAATATACACACATTCCGCTGGCAATGGAGGCAATAAAGTCTATGGCTACTGGTATGATGATAATGCTGCAGGAGAAAATGGTTTTAGCTGGTACGGCGAGAAAGTTATAACTACTTATAATCTTTCTGCTTACCGATTTTTCAACAATGCAGATTCGACTGACGTCGGTTCAGTTTTAGCAAATCAGGATACTGCTGCAAGTATGACCTCAGATGGCCAGGTAATAAGGCTTCGTTTTCTCATCCATGTGGGCGGAAACCAGCTAGGTGTATCAGGCGAAAACTTTAAAATCCAAATTGCCCAAAAAAGCGGAACCTGCGACACCAGTTTTTCAGGAGAGACTTATACAGATTTATCGCCGTCAACGGGCACCATCAGATATTATAACAATACCGGCGTTGGAGTAACCGATGGCGCAGCTTTGACTGCAAACGGCAATGATCCGACACATGGTGATCCAGCGCACACTGTGCGTAATCAAACTTATGAAGAAGCCAATAACTTTACTAATTCACAGCTCGCAATTAGTGCTGGTGAGGATGGAAAATGGGATATAACAATAGAGGACAATTCAGCAGCTGATAGTACCTCGTATTGTTTAAGAGTAGTTAATTCCAGCGGTACCTTTTTGGATACTTATACAGTAATTCCGGAGTTCACTACAGTGCCGGAAAACCCAATTTTGCTTTTGGGTTTATACCCGCTATTTTTGAAAGCATTAAAGAAATTTAGAAGGAGAAGATCGTCGTTCGCCAAGGCTACCGAGGACAAGTGAGAGAAAAACATACTTTTAAAACAATATTAGCTGGATTTGCGATTATTCTGGCGCTCCTTCCGCTTTTTGCTGCCCTAAACTCATTTATGACCCAGGGCCTTAACCAGGCAGGATGGTATCAGCCTATCCAGAAATTTATCGTTCCTTGGCAAGCAAGAATGGTTGCAGCTGCCATTTCTCCTTTTGGTATAGAGTCTAGGGTGACTCCAGGCGCAAGACTTTCTGCTTTTTATATGATTAAAAAAGGCGCTGCAATACCAGTTGACCTTTCCTGGAACTGCCTTGGTTGGCAGTCTGCACTTCTTTTGATTGTTTCTCTTATTGCCGGTCTGCGGGGTGCTTTCAGTAATCTCTCAAGAGTTAAATGTATCGCCTTTGGTCTTTTGGGAACGCTTCTTATGAACATCTTTAGAATGAGTTTCATTGCGATTGGAATTTACTATATTAATGCTCTAGCAGCTCAGATAATCCATGATTATTTTGCTGCCTTTTTAACTCTTATTTGGCTAATCTTTTTCTGGTGGTTCAGTTACTCCTTTATTTTAGAGGCAAAAGTTGATTCAACCTCGTCGGCATAATAGGTCGTTGTTTGTATAACTATCCATAGAAGGTAGAAGTGATAGATACTGGGTGTTGGTTTTAGCTACTCCGTACGACGAAATATCCAGAGCAAGGTACATTGATACTTTACCTGATGAAATTGGTGTCGATGAAGGCGCTGACAAAAATCTCTAAATTAACTTTTCTGCTTTGAAGGCGGGAAAAAGAAGTTTTTTTAGACTTACACCTTCTTTTTCGCAAACCAGAATTGCTTGCAATATCAAACGAACACTTCGAAGGTTAGCGCCTTCTTTTTGAGTTAGATATTTTATGAATTGGAGATGCGAAAGGTCGTCGACTGAAAACATTCTTCTTTTTGTATTTGTTCTATGTGGGGTAAGTAAGCCAGCCTTTTCATAAAGCATAAGAGTTCGCGGATGAAGTTTAAGTAGCTTTGCGGCTACAGAGATTGTTAAAATAGGTTCATTTGTGCTCATAGGCTAAAAAGCTATATTAAATTAAGACTAAACTATACAATACTAATGTCAAGTGTTAGTTAAACTATGTTTTTTTAATGATTATTATTAAAGTCATAATCACCAAAATATTTTTATAGTTAACATTATAAGTTATAGTATTTTTATTATTGCTTTATAAGTACATATTTCTCTATTATTCTGTATAAGTATAATTTACATCAGTAATATAAACCTATATTAATGATAACGTTGATAATTTGGTTAGGATCTATGCTGATTTATTAGAAATATTAATTTTTATAGGTTATTTACATATAATTGTCAGTTTACTCACTATACGCTTATATGCGGCGTTATTTGCGAGTATAATAGTTATTCATAATAGGATTTACTTATTTATAACGACTAGATAAGTAGGTAACAAGGTCTAAATATAAATACGTATATAGTAAAAATCTAAGCACAAACGGTTAATAATTCGGTGTATATTTGGTAAAATTGCTAAATTTTGCTTCATTTTAGTCATATTTTATGCTTTTTATTAATGTTATAGGTGAGGTTACACTTTTTGCCTTAATAATACAAAAGTAAACGGGTACTAGGTCTCAAGGGTTTTTAAAGCAGTAATAATTATATACAAATTATACAAAATGTGAGTTGGCTATTGACACAGTACCCATGAAAGGTAACAATTATTTAAGCTCATGTCTTATTTCACTGCCCGAAATAGGAGAGTTCTTGATAGTGTTGTTAAAGGGAATCTTTCTAAAGCAAAAGCTTCAAGGCTCCTAAAGATATCAAGAAAAACCATTTATCAGTGGTTAAAAATTTATAGTGGAGAAATTTCGAGAAGTGGAAACAAAGCTTCTAGGTACGACGTTATTAAAATTGCTGCGAGAAATCCGGAGTTGAGTATTTCAAAGATTCAAAAAGAGCTTCAGTCGAGGAACAAAAGTTTAAGCAGAAGATCGATTTGGAAGATTTTAAGGCAGCACAATATAAATAGTGTAGAAAAAAGAAAAGAGTATTCAGCTAAATTCAATAACGGGACGAGGTTAACTCCGATAGCCAGAAGAGATCTCATGGAAAGTGTGGAGGCAGGCAGGGAGAGAGCGACTAATATTTGTTTGCGATTAGGCATTTCGAGAAAAACATACGCGAAATGGAAGAGAAGATATATGAAAGCAAAAGATGGTGGGACTTATGCGTTGGATGCATTGAGCGACAAGCATCTAAAAGGGTCAGCTCATCCAAGGGGAATATCTGAAGATACTATTAATAAGATATTGGAGCTTGTGGTACATGACCCGAGTCTCTCGTCTCATAGATTGGCGCACTTGTTGCCGGAGGTGGGTAATCATGGAGTACAGAATGTGTTACGTAGGATGGGTCTGAACCTTTATAAAAACCGAGTTGAATATGCTGCAGGGCGTCGTGAAGCCCAACTTCCAGTTGCCAAACCTGTACCTGTGTTGAATAGGATAAGGTCTGTATTCGAATCGTTTACTCCCTCAGTTGCTCCAGCACCACCTCCTACGTTTAAGCAACTTGTTAAGCCTTTCTTTGTCTCTTTTGTCACTTCTGGGGTATTTTCTTTAGGACTTATTTCTTGGCTTGGTATTATAGTTTCCGCGGGTTCCATATCTAGTTCCCTGGGGTTAATATTTGCGACATTTGCTTTGATTCTTGGTACATTCTTCCTTCTTTACTCATTTAAGTACTATATAACTTTAGCAATTGTTCTATCTTTTTCTCAAAACAGCTCCGGTTTATCTAAATCTCAAGAATCAGGTCTTCTTGCTAAGTTATTGGGGTTAGGTAGCAAAGGTAATCAGTCAAAATCACCAGTAGGTCTTGAACCAAGTTTGGATCATATTAAGTTAGACCATTATCCATTCATCTCAGTCCATATTCCTTTCTACAATGAGAAGAAGGTCGTTGAAAGAAGTATCCAAGCTGCTGTTAACTTCCAGTATGAAGGAGAGTATGAAGTAATCCTCTGTGATGATTCAACTGATGAGACAACAGAGATAATCAGAGATTATCTCAATAAATCAGTAACGTCAGTAAAGTCAATAATTCAGACAAAAGGCGAAGGATACACACTGACTACTGCTGAGGTTAGACCTGGGGTTGTAGTTAAACATCTTCACCGTACCTCCCGTTCAGGTTTCAAAGGAGGAGCCCTAGAGTTAGCAAGAAAGCTATCTGACCCAGCAACTGAGTTTGTAAGTATCTTTGACGCTGACTTTGTACCCTATCCTGATACCTTGACACTATTCCTTAAGTATTTCAAAGCCTCCACTGGTAATAATTCAGTAAATCAATCATTCAGTAATTCAGTAAAGGAAAGTAACATTGCAGCAGTACAAGGTTACCAATGGCATGTCTTAAATAAATCAGAGAATTGGATCACAAGGGGAGTAAGATCTGAATACTCAGGAAGTTATGTTATTGAAAGAAGCGGAACAGAGCTTTATGGAGGATTAAAACAGATATCAGGAAGTGTATATTTAATCCGTAAAGATGTACTAGACAAGGTAGGTTGGGGAACCTCAATTACAGAAGACTTTGAGTTAACCCTAAAGCTCTACGCTTTAGGTTACAAAGTAGTCTACACACCCTACATCCAAGCACCAAGTGAATGTGTATCCACAATCAAGAGATTAGTCAGGCAAAGGATGCGCTGGAGTGAAGGACACAGTTTCAACATCAGACGCATGTTTCTACCCCTTCTTAGAAGTAAGAACTTAACTACTCCTGAGAAACTAGAATTCCTATATCTATCCCCCTACTATCTCCAAGCCTTCTTCTTCCTTATTGGAACAGTCAGTTGGTTTATATCAGAAACACTATTTCCTGCCCGTCTTCCTTTCTGGACAAGTCTTTGGGGATGGAGTTTAGTCCTCACCAACATGCTCTCCCTTCCCTTGATGAACTCTGTAGGAATGTTTCTTGAGGAATCAGAACACAAAGATTATCAAGGAATACTCTCCTTCATTGTCCTTTCCTACATAGTTGTTCCCTTCCAAGCCTATGCAGCAGTAAAAGGCTTTATTGAACACTCTGAGGGTCCATGGTTTAGGACTCCTAAGACAGGTCACATCACAGATATTCTCTCAAGAGGAAGATTCTTCAGGTTCATTGCAGGAATACTACCAGGCAGAGCACCAGCTAAGGCTATGGACAAAAGTAAATTTGACAATAGTTATTTAAGCTTATTGACAGCCAATTCCCGTTTTGACGACTTCGAAATCCACCCGAGACACATTCGCTACCTAGGAAAGATTACTTTGGTTACTCTTATAATAGTCTCTTTAATTATTGGAAGAATGGCATTTAATGTTCCTCTAGCAGAGGCTACAGCGGGAACACAGATAAAAACGGTTGAATTTTTCTTGTATCAATACAATTCTGGTACGGAAATTACAACAGGGAACGGAATTGATAACACTGCCTATGGGGCCACTTGCGGCTCATCTGATTCGGATCCATCTGTAACGATTAATATTCCCGAATCAGGGGTGACATTTCGAAGCGCTGTGGTTGAGTGGAGAACAGTGCATTCGGCTGCAAACGCTGTTGCAGCATCAGACTATAATATTCAATTCTGCGATTCCGACACGACAACTTCGGATACAGGGAGTAATACGGTGACTACCTCAACGGCTGAGAGTAATATGGTAGTGGTGCGCTTAGACGCAACTGCGGCGATGGCGGGAGGCTCGGTCACATATTGGTTTGATGCACAGCTGACAAGCGCAGGTACATTTACGCGCAACTTAGATTCTATGAAGCTGATCCTAACCTATGAGTATGACCAGACTTCTACAACGCAGCTTAAAACCGTTTACTTTTATGGCACCCAGCAGACAGGGGCAGCTTCAACGACAGATTTAGATGCGGTTATAAATCCAAATTTAACTGAAGGGAGTATTTCCGTTAAGGACAGTTTTGCGATATTGAAAGGATTTGTTAATGGTGCAGATAATACAATTTCGGCAAGTTATGCTGCCAGCGGTACCTGCGGTTCACAAAGTGCTGTAGCTGTGGCAGACGGAAGTCTGGCCTCCGCCTATGGATACATTGTCTTGTTTGATACGACCAATACGATTAACTTGACAACCGATAACTGTATCCGGCATGACGTGAGTGTTAGTACTGCTGCGAGGAGCGTTGAATGGGTGATCACCTTTGAATATGCATATTATTCAAAGGCTGAGGCAGATGATTATCAACATACCAAGACAGTAAGGTATATGATGGGAACGGGTGACCCGGGCGACGGGGCACAGGCAACGATTGCTACCCAAGCCATAAATATTCCGGAAAATTTAACCGCAAGCCCGTTTACCAGTGCATACATACAATACTACGGGACTGGTACGGATGCTGCGGGGACAATAACAACATGTATTTCAACAGGAGCAAATTGCACAGGCACGACTTCAACGCAAGCAAGTATTTCGTATTTAAACACGGCAGAGCAAACAGGGAGTACGATGGCCTTGGATGATGTAGCTGGGTTCTTCAATACTAATTTCTCTTCCCCCCAGACCACCTTTATAGCAAGCGGAAATGATAGTGGTGGTGATTGGTCGGGAATGTCTGTAGAGATTGTAATTACTTACAAATTTCAGGCAGACACATCATCAACGGTTCTAAAAACTGTCTGGTTCTGGGTAGGGCAGGAGACGCTAACTCGTACCAATACTGCGTTTAACCAAGATTCCGAATCCGGGCAGGCCAACTGGAACACTTATTGGCCAGAGACGGGTACGAAAACATTTCGAAATGGCGCGGTCTATGCGGCGTTTGATGCTAACAATGCAGCAGTAGCTGGTACTTCAACAATTACCATTGATGACTTGGCTGTGGGGGGTACAGACAGTAATGCGCTTCTTTTTATTGGAACTGGAGAAAATTCAACAATTGAGATGATGGCTAAAATCAGTACCCAGGTGCCTGCAACCTTTGGGGCGCAGACTGATATTAATTTTTCCCTGACGACGGACTCGACGACTTTACCCCTGTTTCGATCACCTATATCATACTTTACTGTAGAAACAGCTACTTCTTTAGCGCCTGAGTGGGCAGCATTAATTATACCCTTTGCAATTCTAAGTCCAATTATTTGGCGTTATTGGTTTAGACAAAAGAGAAATATTGTTTTTGCCGGGAGGTTCGTAAAATGAGAATAAGTACTTACAAGAAAACATTTAGTTTTATCTTGTTGATTTTTTCGATTATTTTGCTTTTGTTGCCTTTTGTCTCTTCAATGAGTGAGCTTTTGACAAGTATTATAGAAAGGTCGGGCTTTTATAAAGTAATATCTGGATTTATAGTTCCCTTTGAAACTAGGGCAATTGCCGGAATATTGGAACTTTTTGGATATCAAGTTCAGGCCGCACCAAAAACTGTGAGTATCTTCAGAAATGGGACTTGGGAAAGTGTTTGGATTTCCTGGAACTGTATCGGCTGGCAATCAATTATCCTTTTTGGAATTACTCTTTTTGTAGGGTTACAGGGAAACTTTACGAAGTCAACTAAACTTCAATGCATTTGTATTGGCCTTTTGGGTACAATCTTTGTCAATTTGATCAGGATTGCTGCTGTAACCTTTCTAATCTTTAACTTCAATTTTATTCCGGCGACAATCCTGCACGATTATCTCTCGGCATTTGTTCTAATTATTTGGCTCTTTTTCTTCTGGTATTTCAGTTACTCCTTCATTTTAGAATCAAAGGTTGTAGTTGAATAGAAGCTATTTCAAAACCTCGGCACTAACCTCAGTTTTGAGCGGCTTCGCCGATCTTATAGCATCTCATTTCAAGGTTTTGAAATGAGTTGTAGTAATAATCATAAAGAATATATATTTTACTCAGGATATTGTCCCAGTAATGCGGATTAATTATTTATAACCCAACCCTTTTTTCTTTAGGTTTTTTAATATTTTGCAAGGAGCGACAATTAACGGATCAACAATTGAGTAGTGTGCTTTCTGACCATTTTTTCTTACCTTTACCAAATTATTTAATCGGAGAAGCGTCAGATGTTGGGAAAGGTTTGATACCCTTACTTTCATAGTCTCACTAAGTTCACTTACTGTGAATTCGCGTTCGGTTAAAAGGTTTAAAATCTCCAACCTTTTGGGGTTGGCCATAAGGCCGTAAATCTGCGCATTTTTGTGATAGTCCTGCCTAGTTAATTTAACTTTCTTCATTTTGTTTAAGCTTTAGTTTCCCAGATTTTTTAAAGCAATGCAAATCGAATCTAAAAAAATACCTCTTGACCTAGAGTACCCATGTGGTGGTAACATATTTTCGAAACTACGATAATAATAAATTAATGAAATATACTGCCCAGAATCGTTTCGAGATTATCCAGTTGGTAGTCCGAGGTGAAAAAAATGTAAGTACTGCTTGCAAAACAGCTGGTATTTCCAGAAAAACTTATTACAAATGGTTTGCCCGCTTCGCAAAGGCTTCAAATAAAAATAAACTAAAGACTCTTGAAGACAAAAAGTGGGTTTTAACTCGTCATCCAAGACGGGTTTCTTCGGAGATCGAAAAGAGGGTAATTGATATAGTAAGCACTAGTCCGAAACTTGGTTACACAAACATCCAAAAAAGAATAAAAATGATCACGGGTGAAAATATTAGTAAACATGCTGTCAAGAATGTTTTATTCAGATTAAACCTTACGGATTTGGATTCTAAGGTTACCCTAAAAAAGGTAAAAAAGACAAGCAGTTTGACGCCTCAGGAAAGGTTTTTGATTTTTGAGAGAGTAATTAGAGGTGGGGAAGCTATAAAAAAAGTTACTGAAGAATTTGGTATTTCGAGAAAGACTTACTATAAGTGGCTGAAAAGATTTAAAAGTGATAAGATTCTCTCCCTCGATATCTTTAATGATAAACCTTGGCAGATTAAAAAACATCCCAGAAAGATCACTTCTGATCTGGAGCGTAAAATATTGTCTCTAGTAATAAAAAATCCACAGCTTTCAAGCCATAAAATTGCGGAGTTAGTACCGGCGGGTAACCACGGGGTACAAAATGTATTATCTCGCCACGGTCTTAACCTTTATAACTTTAGAGTTGCTTACTCTGAAACCAATAAGGTTTATGTTCCAAGGCCTTTTTATGCTGGAGCTTTTGACAGAGTGAAATCCGTACTTGAGCAGTTTGTTCCCTCTCTTGCTCCTGCCCCTCCCCCCTCCCTAAGACTGGTCAAGTATTTTGTCTCTTCAACATTCATTAGTTTTTTTAGCTCATTTTTAATTCTTTCCTGGTTAAGACTTCTTAGAGGACCAACATTTTCAGAATCAATTGGACTTTTCTTTGCTTCAGTTGCTCTAATCATGGGTTCATTTTTCTTTCTTTACTCAATTAAGTATTATCTGACATTGGCACTGGTTCTATCTTTCTCTCAGTCATCAGGTTCTGTGGGTGAGAAAGAGGGTAGGATCAAGGGGCTACTAGCTAGAATAATAGGAGGGGGAAATGGTAACGGTAACGGCAAAGGATATACTCATACACCTGCAGGACTCGAAGCAAATCTCGAACACATTGTCCTTACCCGACAACCTTTTGTTTCCATTCATATACCTTTCTACAACGAAAAAAATGTGGTTGAGAGATCAATTACTGCAGCGGTTAACTTTGATTATCCTCAATATGAGGTTATCTTAGCCGATGACTCAACAGACGAAACAACAGACATTATCAGAAACTATCAAAATAAGTTTCTTTTTAAAGGAGAAACTCTTAAAGAAACCAAGGGAGAGGGTTGGATTCTGACTGAGGTTGAGGTAAAGCCAGGAGTAACTCTCAAGCACCTGTATAGAACCACCAGAAGTGGATTTAAAGGCGGAGCTCTTCGACTGGCGCTCAGGGTCACAAACCCGAAAGCAGAATTTGTGAGTGTCTTTGACGCTGACTTTGTCCCATATCCAGATACTCTGACCCTATTTCTGAAGTATTTCAAAGTACAAAATAATATGTCAGAAGATTACACCAAGTCTAACGTGGCTGCGGTTCAGGGTTACCAATGGCATGTATTAAATAAATCCGAGAATTGGATAACCAGAGGAGTAAGGAGTGAGTATGCGGGTAGTTATGTAATTGAAAGAAGCGGAGAAGAAATATATGGAGGATTAAAACAAATAAGTGGATCTGTATATATGATTAGAAAGGATGTACTTGAAGAGATTGGCTGGGAAACTTCAATTACCGAAGACTTTGAATTAACCCTCAAACTTTATGAAAAAGGCTACAAAGTAGTCTATACACCATATATCCAAGCTCCTGCTGAGTGTGTATCGACAATCAAAAGGTTGGTTAGGCAACGTATGCGTTGGGCAGAAGGACACTCCCACAACATTAGAAAGATGTGGAGAAAACTAATGTTTAATCCAAATCTTACAAGAAGTGAGAAACTTGAGTTTCTATATCTTTCTCCCTACTATCTACAAGCATTCTTCTTTATTGTCGGAACTCTCTCTTGGTTAATCTCTGAGGTGGTATTTCCGGCAAGACTGCCTTTCTGGACATCTTTATGGGGATGGAGTTTAGTATTAACTAACTTAATCTCACTTCCCCTGATGAACGGAGTAGGAATGTTTCTTGAGGAGAGTGAAAGTAAAGATTACTTAGGTATTGCCTCATTTGTTGCTCTCTCTTATCTTGTGGTTCCTTTCCAAGCTTATGCAGCAGTCAAAGGATTCATTGAAAAACAAGAAGGTCCATGGTTTAGGACTCCAAAGACTGGAAGAATCACAGATATATTTACCAGAGGTAAATTCTTTAGGTTTATCTCACAAATTCTTCCGGGCCGCGCAAATCGAACAGCCACAACTTCGTATTTGGCTTTAGATACCGCCAACAACCGCTTTGAACAGTTTGCAATTAAAACCAGAAAAGGAAAAAGATGGATAGGTAAAACTGCACTTTCAATATTACTTATTTTCTCGACCACAATTGTTCCTTTGTCTTCCAGAGTGCCCTCCATAGTTATGCCGCAAGAAGTGCAGGCCAATTCTTTCGAAACTTTAGTTGGACCAAAACCGGAAAGTAACGTAGAAATTGAAAAAGGGGAAGAAAGAAAGGATAGAGAGCAAGTCTTCAACTGGGGAGTTTTGGCAATGAATACCAACAAATTCATCTACCAACCCGGGGAACAGGTGAAATTCGCGATCGGCGTACTTGACGAACAGGGGCGGACAGTGTGTGATGCCAAGCTCCGTTTGGAAATCAAAAATCCGGACTTCCAGATCCAAAAATTGACTACAGAAGAAGAGACAATAAAAGTTAATCCCGAGTGTTGGGTTTATGATGTCAATAAGAGACCGGATTTCGAGGCGACTTATCAGGCTGGAGCTGTAGGGACATACGACGTCAAGTTGATCGCTATCAGCAAAAACGGGGAGCAAGTTCGGGAAGTTACATTTAAGGTTGCGGATCAGACTTACTTTGTTATAGAAAGAAACACTCCGACGCGGATTTATCCAGTAAAACCGTATACAGTGGAAATCAAAATTAAAGCCAATCAAGACTTTCAGGGCAAAGTTGAGGAAGCCGTACCGGAAAACTTTATCCTTAAGCTTGGAGGCAATAGCCAGACTAAGACGTTTGATCAGGTTCAGAATGTTGATGGGGAGAAAAAATTAACATGGAACTTACAGTTTAAAAAAGATGACGCAGTTACTTTAGCCTATCAGTATGATTCGCCTGACAAGTCACCGGATTATTACGAACTGGGACCGCTGAAATTTATTGATGAGCAGAGAAACGTTGTTTATCAAGAGACCCGTGCCTGGCAACTGGCGATTGATGCTACACGTACATGGGACGGCGGCGGCGGAGCTGATCCCAACTGGTCAACACCAGCCAATTGGTCCGACGATACTGTTCCAGTAAGCGGTGATGATGTGGTTTTTGATAATACATCCACAAATAACTCAACCTGGGATTCCTCTGGACCGTCTACAATACAATCTTTAACACATAATTCTACTTATTCCGGAATCTTTACACTGGGAAGAGATGTAACAATACAGGGCGGAATTTGGTCATACGCGACTTCCGGCGGCACTTTTTCTCATGGAAACCATAAGATTACATTTACAGGAGGAAGCTCAAGTGTTACGTCCGGCAGTCGAAGTTATTATGATATCGAGATTAATAAAAACGCCGCCTCTGATCTTACTATAACTTCCGACGTTTCCGTTGGTCACAATCTAATCTTGACGGGTAGTAGCACGACTCAATTATTAGGAACAAATTTAGCATTTGCTGTTTCCGGCGATATAAACGTAACGAATTTGAATGGCGGAACAGCAATAATAAGAATAAATGGTACAGGCACTCAAACATTAACAGGCAGTGGAGTAGAGGGCCAAGGCATACTGCCTGCAGTTACTATCAACAAAAGTAGCGGTACTTTAAACCTTGCCAGTATTATAACCGTCGCTAATGCCTGGACTTATACTGCTGGTTCTTTAAGCGTTACGGGTTCAACCGTGGCTTTCTATGATAGCAATGGCTCCGGATATGCTATCAATGGTACTCATACCTTAAATAACGTTACGTTCAGCAATACTAATACCTATGTAACGGGTTTTACGTTTGGAACTTCGACCACGTTGACAGTAAACGGGACGCTCGCAATAAAAGGATCCACTTTTATACGTCTCGGAGGATCATCGAGTTTCATTGATACGAAGGGAGATATTACTGTAACCAACACAGCAACAATCCCGACTGGCGCAGACCAGGGAAGCGGAGGGGTCATTATTAGAATCAACGGCACCGGAAACCAAGCATTTACCGGAAGCGGTACCGACTGCCAAGGGACCCTCCCACCAGTTACCATCAATAAAGCCAGTGGAAATTTAACTCTTTCCAGCGTGATTTCGATGGCATCGACTTGGACGTTTACCTCCATGGGAACTGGCTCTTTGATAACCACCGGTTCAACTGTAGCCTTCTGTGATAATAATGGAAGCGGAGTTTCTATCTCCGGCAGCCATACGTTAAATAACGTAACTTTTGCCAATAATAAAACTTTTGTTGGCGGTTTTAGCATAGGTGCCAGTACAACTTTAACAGTCTCCGGAACGCTAGCTGTTAAAGGAACACAGTATTTTAGATTAGGCGGATCGACCGGATCCTATATCGATGCGCAAGGAGACATTACAGTTACAAACACAGCTACTATTCCTGCCGGCCAAACACAAGGTAGCGCAGCGGTTATAAGAATAAATGGCACCGGAAATCAAACTTTTACCGGTAGTGGAACAGACTGTGGTGGACCGCTTCCGCCGGTGACTATCAATAAAGCTACCAGTGGAGATTTAACCTTATCCAGTGTTATATCAGTAGCCGGCGTGTGGACTTATACAACTGTTGCCGGAAGTTTTACATCAACCGGCTCAACCGTGGCTTTTTGTGACAATAATGGAGCAGGATATAATATTGCTGGCTCCCATTCTCTAAATAACGTTACTTTCAGTAATAATAATACCTATGTTGCCGGCGGTTTTAGTCTCAGTAATAATAATACTTTAACCGTTAATGGAACATTGAGCATTATCGGCAGCAATTATGTTCGTGTTGCTAATGCTGGTGGAACGGGGAATTTCGCAGCTAAAGGTAATATTACGGTTACCAATACAGCCACAATTCCGGCCGGCCAGACCGCGAGCTCCGCGATTGTAAATATTGATGGAACTACCGATCAGGTATTCACAGGAAGCGGAATAGAAGGACAGGGAGTGCTTGGACCGGTAACTATCAATAAAGCCAGCGGCGACCTCACCCTTTCTAGCGTTATTTCTGTAGGAAGCAATTGGACCTTTACGTCAATGGGAACAGGGTCTTTGATTACAACCGGTTCAACAGTTTTTTTTGGCGACACTAACGGAGGCGGATATAATATTGCCGGTACCCATTCTCTAAATAACGTTACTTTTAGCAATGTCAATACCTATACGAGCGGGCATACTATAACCAGTGGAACTATGCTGACGGTCAATGGGACACTAGCAGTAAAAGGATCGCAGTATGTGAGAATAGGTGGAAGTGGAGGAATTAGTGCTAAAGGTGATATTACGGTTACTAACACGGCGACAATTCCGGCAGGACAGACTGCAAGTGTTATAACTATTACCATCAACGGTACTACCGATCAGACTTTAACCGGTAGCGGGACAGAAGGACAGGGGGTGCTTGGACCGGTAACTATCAACAAAGCTAGCGGCAACTTGACGCTTTCTTCTGTTATCACGGTTGGTGGTAGTCCATGGACATTTACATCAGTGGGAAGCGGAACTCTTATCACGACCGGTTCAACCGTAGCTTTCTATGATGGCGGTTATTCATCAAAAACCATAAGTGGCACACATACATTAAATAATGTCACTTTTTACAATAATTATGGATCTTCGGTTCCTTTTACGGTTTCCAATACACTTACTATTTCTGGAACAATGGCGATCAAAGGCGCCTATGCACTTAGATTAGGAACCGGAACAATTAACGCTCAAGGAGACATTACAATTACCAATACCGGTTCGGACACAACCAATGGGGGAGGAGGGGCCTCATTAAATATAAACGGCACCGAATCCCAAACTCTAACCGGAAGCGGAACAGCGGCGCAGGGAATCCTTCCCAATACTACCGTAAATAAATCAAACGGTAGCACTTTAAATCTTGCCAGCATCATTAGTTTAGGTGGTAGTTGGACCTGGACAGCCGGGACCTTGAGTGCTGGGACGTCAACCATGGTTCTTTATGGATTAAATGGGACAACCCTTAATCCTAGCAGTGTCACATATAATAATTTTACGCTGGCAAATACAGGCGCCACGACTTATACGTTATCGAGTGCGCTGACCATTTCTGGAACTTTGACCAAAGAGGGAAATATCTCAAGTATCTTTGGCACTTCCGGAACTAATTATGCAGTGACGGCAGGAAATATCTTTATAACCGCGGGAACTTTTAATGCCAATGGTTCGACTATTACAGTTTCCGGAAATTTTACTAATAGCGCTACTTTTACAAAAAACACCTCAACCATTGTCTTTAACGGCGCAGGATCTTCAACTGTCGAACCTGGAAGCTCGGATTTTAATAATTTTACCGTCAGCACAGCTTCAAAATCAATGCTGTTTGGCATTACCAATACAACAACCATCACAGGTACTTTGACCCTGAATGGAGGAGCCTGCAGCACGCTGGTGAGCTTAAACTCTACAGATGGCAGCAGCCAATTTACAATTAACGCAACCGGAACTAAAAGTGTCAGCTATGTCAGGGTTGCCAATTCAAATGCCACCACGGCAATTACCGCCACAAATACTCTAAATGACGGAAACAATACCAACTGGACAATTACTACAGACAGCTGTCCCGGATCAACCTCATCCAGTGCTACGGGTTATTCTTTCCAGAGAAAAACTTGGTATGACGGAACGCAACTTTGGCGGGCATTTCACGATGGAACTCAAATCGTTTTTTATTACTCGACAGATTGGGGTACCAACTGGACACAAAACTCTTCAGCTACACTTGCTATTTCTACCAATGATTTTTCGATCGAGGCTGATTCATCAAATGCATTTATTTTTTACTACAATCCTTCAACTTATAGCATACATGCAAGAACAGCTTCTTCTTATCCGGGGACAGCCTTCTCATGGGGAAGTGCTACATCGGTATTTGGAGGATCGGTGGGTGCGCCATGTACTTATCCGGCAATAATCAGAGACTCAAGCGGATATTTTTTTGCGACAGGTGTTTGTTTGAGTGGTTCAACTTATTATTTCAATGTAAAAAAATCAACTAATGTTAATGATACTTCAGCTTGGCTGGGTTCTACGGTTTTAGACTCATCTGCAAACTCCAATAAATACGGAACAATAGTTTCTTTGGGCTCGGGGAATATGTATGCGGTTTGGATTGATAACACAACAATCGAAGGTAAAAAGTACAACGGGACCTCGTGGGATGGTAGCCCGACCTCTATTGCTACCAGTGGTACAGGTTTAAATAACAATATGTCAATGGTAGCTGATTCTTCAGGATATGCTCATCTTTTATATATCGACTCTAACGACTATGCCGTTTATCAGGAATATACTACTTCATGGCAAACAGCCGTGAATCTTGATACTAATGCGGGCAATGACTATGCCACAATTTCTATTGATACTGCCAATAATGATCTATATGCTTTGTGGATAAGATCAAACACAATTTATTATAAAAAAGGCGTCTCTCCTTATGCATCGGGTAACTGGGATACCAGTGCTACCTCTTTTTACAGCACAGGTACTAATACATACGTCACCTCAAATTACTCGGGTGACGGGATGATCTTTGCCGAGTGGACAACGGGGACGGGATCACCCTATACGGTAAATTGGAAATACGCAATCATCCCGGAAAAAATTTGGATGTTGTTAGGTTTGGGGTTGGTAGTCCCAGGGTTTATTAAAAGATGGAAGAGGAGAAAGGTTTATTAGATGGATCAGAAAAGAACATTTAAAATTGTGATTTTAGGACTGACAATGCTCCTAGTTACCCTGCCATTTGTAACTACGTTTAATTCAGTATTGACAGAGTTAGTCAATAGAATTGGATTTTACAGAACAATTCAAGACACTATTGTTCCCCTTGAGTCCAGATTTGTAGTTTTTATCGTTCGCTTATTCGGAGTTCCCGCATATCTTGCAAATAGAGGAGAGACAGCGTCTTTTTACTTACTGAAAGGAAAGGAGTATTTTCCGGTTCAGTTACAATGGAATTGTTTGGGTTGGCAGTCTTTGCTTCTTCTGGGAATATCACTATTTGTTGGATTACAAGGGAATTTCAGCCGCTCTTCAATGATACAATGTATCTTATTTGGGTTAATAGGTACCGTTTTAATCAACATTTTCAGAATGGTTTTTATTACTGTCGGCATTTACTATGTGGATGCGGTTTTTGCGTCTCTTTTGCACGATTATTTTGCCGCCTTTGTAACCGTCATCTGGCTAATGTTTTTCTGGTGGTTTTCGTACAGTTTTGTCTTAGAGCAAGGCTCTAACCCTGAAGTCAGGAAATAAGGCTTTTATTAGATTAACATCATTACCTTGGGCTACGCGGATAGCTTCGAGGATGAACTTTATTCCAGCAAGATTTATTTTGCGCTCTTGGCTTAGGTATTTCAGAAATTGTATATCGTCTAAGTCTTTGCCTGTAAACATCCTTCTTTTGGTTGCTGTTCTGTGCGGAGATATAAGCTGTACCTTCTCATAAGCCATCAGAGTTCTTGGGTGAAGGCCCAAAAGCCGAGCAGTGACAGAAATTGTCAGAATCGGTTGCTCTTTATTCATAGTTTCATGCTAAACGAATATAACTATTATGTCAATAAGAAAGTTATTGAGACACGATTCAAATTGGCATTTTTTGAACTTTAGGTTCACAGGTTAACATATATATTGATAATGTAATATATTATCTTACTATGCGTATATAAATAAACAAACAAAGCGAATATTAGTTGATATTCATTATTAACTAATTGTCAATAATGTTATGAGTAATTCTTAGTAAAATAAGACATTAATCTGTTCATATACTATCAAAAAACTGTCTTGATTAAGCATGGTTTAGTTTGACATTCCTCATTAAAGAATTGTATGTACTAGAATGTAAAGACCTCTAGTTTTACCATTGACGTTTGTTTAGGGGGCTATTTTTGAGTAAAGTAAGTTTTTACTAAAAATAAAAATAGAAAAATAATGTAAGTAAATAAAGCTAAATTATTGGGTAATATATTATATCAATACAGCTAAACTACTAAACTTAAGTCATTTGCTTCTGATGAGATAAACGACTAATCTATTATCCTATATTATCGAGTTGATATCAGAAGTTTAATAAGAGTATTTTTTTGGGGCTTTAGTTCGTGTAGACACTGTTTATTTAGCCTCTGATTCTTCTAATATTTAAATTTTTCGCTTAAAGACAATTAATTAAGCCAATTTAGACTGGCAAGCGCCTTAGAATTGAAATGATAGTGTTTTGAAGCTAAATATTTGAGCTTTTGTGAGTACAAAAAACTTTAATGTATACCAAGACTAATTACCCATTGACGCCTATTCCCGTTATTGTTTACACTTTTTATGAAAGAGTATGTCTTCTCGCCTGCCCAGTTCAGAGAAGCTTAGGCTTATTTTTCGCGTTAAATCTGGCGAACCTATCGCCAGGCTTTGTCGTGAGGTGGGTATATCCCGGACAATTTTCTATCGCTGGCTTAAAACTTATCAAAGCACCGGACCACGAGGTAAGAAACTTGCTTTAATTTCTAAAAATCCAAAAGGAAAGCTTCATTGGAGAGCCTTGTCTGGTAGAGTAGAGTGGAATTTATTAAATATAGTATCAAAAAATCCTGGCTTTACTTGTAAACAGTATGCAGAAGTCTTGTCGAAGAGATTTAAAAAACCAGTAAGTGCCCACGGCATTTGGAATATCTTGCGAAGTCATGATTTAACCATTCCAAGAGAAAGAACTAATTGGGTAGAAGAGCGTTCGGGTAGGGCGTTTTTAGAACTGTCTTCAAAAAGCCGTAATGATTTTATCAAAGCAGTAGTTGAACAGGGCCGACCAGTTACAGTCGTCTGTCGTGAGTTTGGTATCTCACGCCCGACTTTCTATAAATGGTATTCATTATATAAGTCGGGTAACGAAAGTCTTGCAACCAGAAGACCCCAGGGAGATGGCCACTGGCGCTTTGTCCCGGGTGTGTCCGATTTAGTACTGTCGCTAGTTAAAAATCATCCTGAGTATAGCGCTTCAAAAATCGCTTACGAAGTAGCACACATGCAATCAGGAAAACTTTCACTTGGGACACACGGAGTATACAATATCCTTAAGAAACATAATCTCTCAAAGTTTCAAGAGCGTTTGGCTTTTGCCACACCCAAGAAGAGTCTCACTCCAATTCAGGTATTTACCGATCTTTTGAATCGTATCAAGTCAATCTGGGAAACCTTCACTCCCTCAGTTGCTCCAGCACCACCTCCTACGTTTAAGCAACTTGTTAAGCCTTTCTTTACTTCTTTTGTCACTTCTGGGTTATTTTCTTTAGGGCTCATTTCTTGGTTTGGTATTATTCTTTCCGCAGGTTCGCTGTCTTCTTCCCTAGGGTTAATATTTGCGACATTTGCTTTGATTCTTGGTACATTCTTCCTTCTTTACTCATTTAAGTACTATATAACTTTAGCTATAGTGCTTTCTTTCTCACAACAGACAACAGACGACAAACAACAGACAACAAGGGGAAATATCCTCTCTTGGTTACTTGGTTCTTTTGATAAATCAGGTTTTGGACCCAAGAAAGTTAACCCTGTGGGTCTAACTCCCGACCTAACCCACATCAGACTAGATAGATACCCATTTATCTCAGTACATATCCCTTTCTACAATGAGAAGAAGGTCGTTGAAAGAAGCATACAAGCTGCTGTTAACTTCCAGTATGAAGGAGAGTATGAAGTAATCCTCTGTGATGATTCAACTGATGAGACAACAGAGATAATCAGAGATTATCTCAATAAATCAGTA
>Ga0209541_10004179_pt1 | contig 25832 bp, 25 predicted proteins | sample RifCSPlowO2_01_FD_184027 | JGI IMG/M metagenome (GOLD analysis project Ga0209541, IMG submission 184027) | Groundwater microbial communities from Rifle, Colorado - Rifle CSP2_plank lowO2_0.1 (SPAdes) (version 2) | ecosystem: Environmental > Aquatic > Deep subsurface > Groundwater | place... | reverse complement strand
GAATTTTTTAGGGAGTTTATAAATTCGCTCCAATACAAATGTCGGACTCGATACTGTCTCCTTAATGCCCAACTCTTTGGCTACTGCTTTGGTAAAAGCAGTCTTCCCCGCGCCGAGGTCACCATAGAGTCCGACAATAATTGCTTTGTTAGCTTGTGGACGCTTCAATGTTTCTTTTAATGCCTTTTTGGCAAACAAAGCTGTTTGATTTTCATTTTTAGAAACAAATTTCATAATGGTCTCATTATAGCAAAAATCCCTTCGCTGTTTAGCGAAGGGATTTTTGTATTTTATTTATTCTAAACTTGTGGAAGTAGTAGTCGTCTTTGTTGTCGTTTTTGTAGCATATCTCCTAGCGAGGAATACTATCAAAAGAATCAATAACAATAGTAGCAACCATCCCCAAAGTGATGTTGGAAACAATCCAAATCCAAATATAGATGAAGCAGTTTGATTACTGGACAAACATTGTGACATATCTGACAAACCATAAGCTATAGCATTTTCTTGGTTATTTCCATTTGTATAAACCATGGTTGCAGTCACTACTAGAAGAGTGTCATTGCCCTTTGGTCTTATTATAGTTCCTTCAAGGTTGATAGAATCTTCTTGATTTGGAGTCAATGTGCCTATCTGTATAGTTAAAGTATTATCTGTTTGATTAAATCTTCCATCACTTGATCTTTTGAAAGTAATTTCTTTTGGCAATTCAATTCTTAAGGTTGCATTATTTAATATTTTGCCTGAAATATTTTTATAACTAATTGTATAACTATTTGTATCTCCGACACACGCATTTTTATATGAAGAATCAACTTTTAATGATATATGAGAATTTCCATTTCCTGTATTCGTATACACATTCACGTAAGTTGTCTTTGGTATTACAGGAGCAACAGTAATAACTGGTGTATAAAGATACTCAGTATTGTCTGTTACTCCACCACATCCATTGTCTTGTGGGTAATCGACTAAACCATCTAGGTCATTGTCTATGCCATCGTTACATTGGTAAGTAATAACTGGTGTATAAAGATACTCAGTATTGTCTGTTACTCCACCACATCCATTGTCTTGTGGGTAATCGACTAAACCATCTAGGTCATTGTCTATGCCATCGTTACATTGGTAAGTGATTGGTTGTGGAGCAACATAATTACCTACTGTAAAAGCAACAACAACAGAACCTACAGTATTCCATCCTGGATTTACTGTACCAACTCTTACTCCACCAGATGTAAATACATCTGAATCAGATTGTCCAAAAGGTAAAGGAATACCATTGTATACACCATTTGGGTGCCACAATACTCTGCCTGCTGTAAGAGTTTGAGAACTTGATAGCGTCACGGAAGTGCTCCCGTAAGAATATGATGCATTTGAAGCAGAGACACTACCAGAAAAATTCCATACGGTTTTTGAACCACCGACAACTGGTGTCATTTTGACAAAAGTATCCTGTGCTGGTTGATCTCCGGTATTATGGTAATATATTCGCACATTTATCGTATCCCCTGGATTAGCGGACACATTGTTTAGCCAACACTCATTTGAAAAACCATCATTTTGCGTAAAATTGGCTACTATTACAGTAGGACAATCATTTGATGCCCCATTAAAATCCGCACCAGCAAAAACCTTGTTTGTTATAAACAAAGTCAATATTATAAACATTCCTATACTAATTTTTATTATTGTTTTCATACTTTTAAAATTTCAATTATTAATTAAAAACTTAAAAATATGCACACTCATTTTATTAAAAATAAATGAGTGTGCTAAACCAAATCACTGATGACCTCCAATCATAGGAGGTCTCCCACCAGTGTTATGACCTCCAGTCATAGGAGGTCTTCCTCCACCAACAGAATGACCGCCTGTCATCGGTGGTCTACCTCCACCATGATTATAAGGAGGCCTTACTCCACTATTATAAACTGGTCGTGGTGGACGACAGTTATTAACTGGCGGGGCAATCAATCTGGCGGTTCTGCCCGCAGAGAACATTATCAGTCTCGCGGTGTTTCCGCCTTGATAACCAGAATAATATGCACCTCCACTATAATACTCCCCAGAAGGTTGTCCTCCTCCTACACCATAATTATTGGTAGTTGTGTTATAACTATCAATAGTTGTAGTGTTACCACCATTTTCTCCGTCTGGATTTTGATTTCCAGTTGGAATCGCAGGCGTTAATGGTGCGGGCGTAACAACTGGCTCGTAAACATATATGATACCGTTTCCACAAAAAAGGGAAGCGATGACATAATATTTACCGTCCAACTCAAAAGCAGAAAATTTTTCTCCAACATAAGGATATCTCTCAAAAGAGACTATCTGACTCCCGTCAGAGGAAACCCAATGTGAAGTTACCTTTGCATTTGACGGCAAAGAAACTTCTACGGATTCCCCAATAAAATAAGAAAAATCTTTGTCCACCAATCCAAGGTGGTATTCACTAATTATGTTTCCATAATTCTCGTATACCATTCCATTTGAACAATTCCAGACTTCCTGGCTGTTCATTATAGAGCTTTTCCACCATGATATAGAAACATTAGTGGTATTTCCATTTATTTTTTTCCCAGCATATTCTTTTTTGAGAAATTGCTGGTGTTGAGCTCTCACTGTTATGCCTATCAGCACAAACAGTAATAAAATTACTGTTTTTTTCATTTTTTTGTTTTTTTTATGTACTTTTAGGCACTATTGCCCCTTTTGATAAGTGTAGCATAAAGATAGATAAATGTCAAGCAGTAAAGTCAAACAAAAGCATTGTTAAATAAAGACAAAAAAGATATTATTAAGTAAAATGACTATCCAATTTGATGAAGAAAAACAAAATAAAAAACTTGATGAGCTTCGAAAACAAGAAGAAGAAGATTTAGTGTCTATTTTGGCTGATTCAAAATACCATATTCCTTATATAAACCTAGCTGGAATGCTGATTGAAAATGAAGCTCTCCGTGTTGTGACAGAAAAAGAAGCACGAGAACTTCAGGTTGCACCTTTTAAAATTATGGCAAAAAAAGTTCATATTGCAGTCAAATCTCCAACCAACGATACTACAAATCTTTTAAAAGAAAATTTAATTCAAAAAGGATATGCTCCTGTATTTTATATGGCATCCAGTGCAAGTTTGGAAAAAGTCTGGGCTAGGTATGCTGAATTATCTTTTGCAACAACATCCAAAAAAGGTAGTTTGGATATTGAAAGCAGTATCGTCGCAGAACTTGGCGAAAAACTCAGAACTATGGCTGATGTAAAACAAGCAGTAGAAGGAACTCAAAAAGAAAACAAAGTTCATCGTATTTCTCGGCTTATGGAGATAATGATAGCTGGAGGAATATCTCTAAATGCATCTGATATCCACATAGAGCCAGAAGAAAAAGATGTCCGTATTCGTTTTAGACTTGATGGATTGCTTCATGATGTATTTATAGTAGACCATCCAACATATAAACTTTTAAATTCACGGCTCAAACTTATCTCAGGATTGAAACTCACTAGTGAAAACAAAGCACAAGATGGGCGATTTAGTATATTTTTAAATGAAACAGAAATAAATATGCGTGTGTCGCTCATCCCTGGAGCATACGGCGAGTCGTATGTTATGCGCATACTCAATCCAAAGTCGATACAGGTCAAACTTGAAGATATGGGCATAGAACCAAAGCTTTATGAAATTATTCAAACGGAAATACAAAAGCCACACGGAATGATACTACTTACTGGTCCAACTGGTTCAGGAAAAACAACAACCCTTTATGCCTTTTTAAGCAAAATATATACTCCAGAAACAAAAATAATAACTATTGAAGACCCTATTGAATATCATTTAAAAGGCATAACACAGACACAAACAGACAATAAAAAGGGCTATACCTTTCTAGAGGGTCTTCGCTCTGCTTTACGACAAGACCCAGATGTGATAATGGTCGGAGAAATCCGAGACGCAGAAACTGCAAAAATCGCAGTAGAATCAGCCCTCACTGGTCACCTCGTCTTTTCTACTCTTCACACAAATACCGCCGCAGGAGTGATCCCCCGTCTCACCGATCTCGAAATCAATCCAAAGATATTACCGTCAGCACTTTCACTTGCTATTGCACAAAGACTTGTGAGAAAACTATGTATAGTTTGTAAAAAAGAAAAAGTAGTAACTGAAGAAGAAAAAATACAAATTACAAAAATACTGACTGATGCAAAATCTCAAGGCAAAGACCTGACGTTTTATGGTATCAAAGATGGTGATGAAATACACCTATGGGAACCTGTTGGGTGTGATAAATGTAACAATACCGGATACAAAGGACGTATGGGTATATTTGAAGCCATAATGAGTGATGAATCTATAGAAAAAATAATGATACAAAACCCAAGTGAGCGCGAAATCAAACGTGTCGCAAACAAACAAGGAATACTAGATATGAAACAAGACGGAACTATTAAAGCACTCAAAGGAATCACATCTCTGGAAGAAGTAAAGAGTGAAGTTGATTTGGGAGAGGAATAAAAAATCCCCCGCCATATGGCGGGGGATTTTTGTATTCAAAACACTAATCTCTAAACAATCCTTTTAGTACTTTGTATTAAAAGTAAAAGAATTTTAAAGGATAGCACCAGCAAACTATAAATAGCGCCAAAACGTCCTTTGCAAAACTTTAGAGGTATAAACCTGATTGCTTAGAGATTAGTGTCTTCGATGTGATATAATTTATACATAAGCTAACTATATAGAGTCTAGCATATTATTAAATATATGTCAAGCACAGAAAAGATTACAAATCAAATAGAAAAGGACACATCTTTTTTAGACCAATCCTTGCGTCCTTTAAAATGGGAAGACTATATAGGACAAACAAATATAAAAGACAACCTACATATATTACTAAAAGCCGCAGAAGAACGCAACCACCCACCAGAACACATATTATTTTACGGCCCACCAGGATTAGGAAAGACTACAATTGCTCACCTTATAGCCAAAGAAACCGGCAGACAAATGAAAATCACTTCTGGTCCTGCTATTGAAAAAGTCGGGGACCTAGCCTCTATATTGACCAACCTATCTCCCGGGGATATTATCTTTATAGACGAAATACACAGACTAAACAAAATGGTAGAGGAAGTCCTTTACCCAGCGATGGAGTCTGGTGTATTGGACATCATTATTGGTAAAGGACCCTCAGCAAGGACAATACAACTTGAGCTTCCTCCTTTTACTATGATTGCTGCAACTACGCGTATAGCACTTCTCTCTTCCCCTCTACGCTCACGATTCTCTGGCGGAGTCTTCCGATTAGAGTTTTACACAGATGAAGAAATATGTGAAATCATTAAAAGATCAAGTGAAATACTTGGAGTATTTGCAGAAGAAAAAGCACTTATAGAAATCGCAAAAAGAAGCCGTCATACACCTCGTACTGCAAACTATTTCCTAAAAAGATGTAGAGATTATGCACAAGTAAACAAAGAAGATTTAAGTATTGAATCAGTAAAAAAAGCACTTGCTATGCTCGGAGTAGATGAGATGGGTATGATGGCTACAGACAGAGCATTATTAGAAACATTAATAGAAAAATTTAACGGTGGGCCAGTTGGACTCAAAACTATAGCAGCTGCAATATCTGAAGAAGAAGCAACAGTAGCGGAAGTGACAGAGCCATATCTACTACAGCTCGGCTTTCTAGAGCGAACACCTCGCGGAAGAATAGCCACCAAAAAAGCTTATGAATATCTTGGTTTTGACCATTTAGATAAATAATATGATAATCCTCTCTATAGATCCCGGTTTTGGACGAATGGGGGTCGCCGTAATTAAAAAAGAAAATCGTGGTTCAAAAGAGGAACTTTTATACTCTAACTGTTTTATAACTGATTCAAAACAAAATATTTATGATAGATTTTTGAAAGTTGGACAAGAAATAAATAGAGTTATAAAAAAATACAAACCCGAAGTGTTCGCGATGGAAAATCTTTTTATGACCAATAATCAAAAAACTGTGATGGATGTATCTCAAGCCAGAGGAATAATCATATATGAAGCAAAAAAAGCGGGATTGGAAGTAGTAGAATACACTCCCCCTCAAATAAAAATAGCAGTGACTGGATATGGTAGAGCGGACAAAACTCAAGTATATGATATGGTAAAAAAACTTATAAAATTAGAAAGAAAAAAGACCTTTGACGACGAAATAGATGCGATAGCGGTGGGATTGACTGCTTTCGCACACTTAAGATTCTAAAGATATCCACAGGTTTACACACAGGGGTCTTGCCAAGATAAAAAGGATTTGATAAAAATATAAAATCTGATAAACAAATGCAAATTTGGTCGGATTATTATCAAGTAATTTTTTAATATAAAATGTACGAAGAAGATGAATTAACTCGTAGTGAGTTGAATTTAAACGAGGAAGATGAGAGTTTAGACACTGACATTGGTTCTGGTATTGAAGACGAGGAAATAGATGGTGGTTTTGGAAAAAAAGAAGAGGAGGAAGAGGATACATACTAAAATATAAAATCGCATACCAATGGTATGCGATTTTATATTTATACTATTTTTACAAACCTTTTTTTACCAATTCTTAATCTTATTCCTTTTTCTGGAATATACGCTGCGTCTGTTATCTTTTCATCATTTTCCAAATTTGTAATCGCACCTTCATTTATCAACCTTCTAAAATCTCCGTTTGAAGAAACTATTTTTTCTTTAACTAATACAACCATAAGTGTCTCCTCTTCCTCTATTTTAACTTCTGTCATTTCTTCAGGTACCTCGCCTTTTTGAAAAGTATTTGCCCAGTTTATTTCGGCTTCATCTGCGTCTTTTTCACCGTGTATTATCTTAACTATTTCTTTTGCAACTATCTTTTTTGCATCAAGAGGGTTATCTTTTTGTAAAATAGTATTAATTTCTTCGAGTGGTACTCTCGTACAGTTTACAAAAAATACCTTAGTCATATCATCTGATTGAGACATTATTCCACCATACATTTCAGATGGTGTGGTATTTAAAAAAACACCAGTTCCTTTGCTTTTAGACATTAACTCTCCTGTTTTTGGATTTTCCATCAAATTAACTGTCACAACAAATTTTTCTTTATTTTTTATCTTGCGCAAAAGAGTACGTCCCATTAGTGCATTAAATGTCTGATCAGTTCCGCAAAGTTCAGCATCAACTTCTAAAGAGACACTATCATACCCTTGCATAAGCGGGTATAAAAACTCATGTAAAAATATATGTTTACCTTCTTTTATTCTTTTTTGAAACATATCGCGTTCTATCATCTGCTGGACAGTCACATTAGAAGCGAGATCCAAAACTTCTTCTAAATTCAATTTAGCCAACCACTCTCCATTTAGTGCTATGTCCACTGGATTTTCTTTGTTTTTAAAATCAATCAAATTATTTATCTGTGTCTTCCAATCTTCAATATTCTTTAACGCTTGTTCTTTTGAAAGCATTGATCTCGTTCCAATCTGATCAGAAGGGTCCCCTATTCGTGCAGTAAAATCTCCAAAAAGCAAAACCACTTCGTGTCCCAATTTTCTAAAATCTTCCAAAAGCATTATATTTTTCGCATGACTCAAATGCAAAGTAGAGGCCGTAGCATCAAAGCCAATATATATCTTCATTCTTTTGCCAGACATAAGTAATTTTCTAAAATCTTCTTTTGTTGGCAAAATATTTACTATAACACCTCTATCTAATACTTCATCTATTCTTTTTTCATCTGTAATGACTGCCATATATAGATTAATTTAGCATATTTTAATATTCTTCGCTATTATCCGTTATATTATTGTGATACCATTGAATATATGACAAAAAAGTCTGAAACATCCAAAAAAAGGAAGCTGATGATTAGTATAATAATGTTTATAGTAGGCGTAGGAGTTTTGACACTCTCTGCTATTTTGATATGGGCAGCGACAGTAAGGTTGCCAGACTTTAAATCATTTGAAAATAGAAAAATAATCGGCTCCACGAAGATACTTGATAGAACGGGGCAAATTGTACTTTTTGATTTACATCAAGACGTAAAGAGAACAATGGTTCCATTTGAAGAATTAGGAGACAATGTCAAAATAGCAACGATAGCTATAGAAGATGACACTTTTTACAATCACAAAGGTATCAAACCAAAATCTATATTGAGAGCTATCTGGACAGACATAACTACAAGCCAAACTCAGGGTGGATCTACTATTACTCAGCAAATCGTCAAAAATATATTGTTAACCAATGAAAAAACTATCACCAGAAAAGCAAAAGAGTGGATTCTCGCTTTAAAAATAGAAAACGATATGGACAAGGACGAGATACTATCGGTATACCTAAACGAAAATCCATATGGTGGAAATTTATATGGCGTATACGAAGCATCCCGTACTTTTTTTGGAAAAGACCCTCGCGACTTAACCCTTGCAGAATCTGCATATATGGCCGCTATTCCAAAAGCTCCTACTTATTACTCTCCATACGGCAAAAACAAAACAAAACTAGACGAAAGAAAAAATGTAGTTCTCGGAAGAATGAAAGAACTAAATATTATAACTGATGCTCAATATCAATCCTCAAAAAATGAAATAGTTGTTTTCTTACCAAGGATAGATTCCAGTATCAAAGCTCCACATTTCGTGTTTTTTATAAAAGATTATTTAGAACAAAAATATGGGCAAGACACGGTTGATGCACTTGGTTTAAAAGTAACAACAACACTTGATTACGATTTACAAAAAACTGCTGAATCTATCACAAATATACAAGCATTAAAAAATGAAAAAGACTTTGACGGTAGCAATGCCGCACTTATGGCAATAGACCCAAAAACTGGACAAATACTATCTATGGTTGGCTCTAGAGACTATTTTGATAAAAATATAGATGGCAATTTCAATGTAGCGACAGCATATAGACAACCAGGATCGTCATTTAAACCATTTATTTATGTAACGGCCTTTAATCAAGGATACACACCAAATTCTGTTTTATTTGATTTACCAACAGAGTTTTCAACTACCTGTAGCATATATGGCAACCCATTACCCGGACACGATGAATCAGAATGTTACAGTCCAAAAGATTATGATGGTAAAACTCGAGGCCCAATGAATTTAAAAAATGCATTAGCCCAATCCATAAACATTCCTGCTGTTAAACTTCTTTATTTAACCGGGATAGATAATTCTATACAAACAGCAAAGATGATGGGCATCAGCAGTCTAGGTGCAGGAAAAGAAAGATACGGACTGACTCTAGTTATCGGAGGTGGCGAAACATCTCTTTTGGATATGACTTCCGCATATGGAGTATTTGCAAATAGTGGTATTAGAAATCCATATACAGGAATTTTAAAAGTTGAAGATTCTAATGGAAAGGTTCTCGAAGAATGGACACAAAATAGTAACCAAATTTTACCAAAAAATAGCACACTTATGATATCTGATATATTGTCAGATAACTCTGCTAGAATTCCTACTTTTGGAGCAAATTCCCCATTAGTCATTCCAAGTTATCAAGTGGCAGTAAAAACGGGTACAACAAACAACAACAAAGACGCGTGGACTATCGGTTATACGCCATCTCTCTCTATAGGTGTCTGGGTTGGGAACAATGATAACAAACCAATGAAAAAAGGTGGTGCTGCTCTTGCTGGTCCGATTTGGCATGATTTTTTTGTAGAAGCATTAAAAAAATACCCAAGTGATCCATTTGAAAAACCAGAGCCAGTAGTAGCAAATAAATCAATACTAAATGGAATATGGCAGGGTGGTGATAGTTTTTGGATTGATAAAATTTCAGGAAAACTCGCAACACAATATACACCAGAAGAAACAAAAGAAGAAAGAGCTATCACAAATGTACACAGTATTTTGTATTGGTTAAATAAAAAAGATCCAACTAGTCCATCTCCAACAAATCCCTATAATGATCCTCAATATAATCACTGGGAGATCCCTGTACAAAATTGGTGGGCACAAAACAGTTACAAATATCCTGCTACTTATACAAAACCAACAGATTATGACAATATACATACACCAGCCCTATCCCCTCATATAACAATAACCTCACCAAACAATTCTATAAATTATCAAAAAAATTCTCCTATAACATTTTCTTATACAAACTCTAGTGTATACCCTCTATCTAAATTGGACATATTTATAAATGATATTTATATAACTACAATCAATGCTCCTTTTTCTTATTCATTCACACCTTCTCAAATAGAAATACCCGAAGGGTCTAATCAATTCAAAATAATAGCCCACGATTCTGTCTTTAATACTTCTGAAAGTATAATTAATTTTAAGGTAAATTAACTATTTGAAAGAGCCAACATTATATTTTTTGCTATTCTATAAACAACTGGGACTGAGACAGAATTACCTATCTGTTTGTATAAACTACTATCAGTAATTTTTGGTAATAAATAACTCTTTGGAAAACCTTGCAAAGAAGCACATTCTCTCGGTGTTAATTTTCTTAATCCCTTATCGTCCATAATTAACGGAACATTGTGTCCCCCCGTTCCCATATTTGCAGTAAGAGTAGGACATACTCCATTTTTATTTTCTCTAATATAACTCTGCCTCCACTGATAAACAACCTTTTTTTTAAAAGGAAATTCTTTTAGTTTTTCAAAAAGTGGTTTATCTTTATAATAATATTCTTTTGGAACTTCGTTATCCAATATGTCTTGTATTGTTTTTGTTCTTTTTAATTTTTTAGGAAATGAAAATTTACTAATAAATTTTGTTTCTTTTAAAAATCCAACAATATACACACGTTCTCTATTTTGAGGCACATTTCCATATTCCATAGAATTCAAAACCTTATATTTTACATCATAACCCAATATATCAAGTTTATTTAAAATAATTTCAAAAGTCTTTCCAAAATTGTGTCCTATAATATTTTTTACATTTTCTAGAAAAAATCCAACTGGTTTTCTTTTTTCTAAAATATTTGCTATCTCAAAAAACAATGTCCCCCTTTCATCATCCATACCTTTTCTGTACCCTGCAATAGAAAATGGCTGACAAGGAAATCCGCCAAGTAATAAATCAAAATTTGGTAAATCTTTTGGTTTTATGTTTTTAATGTTATTAATAGTTAACTTTGGTACTGAAAAATTAATATCATATGTATCAGTGCATTTTTTTTCAAAATCATTAGCAAATACAGTATTAAACCCGGCTTTTTCAAAAGCCAACCTAACTCCTCCTATACCTGCAAATAAATCAATTGTTTTTACGTTTTTCATTTGCGATTTTGATTAAAATATCCCAATTTTCCTTATAATCTCCTAATGTTGATAATGATTTTGTTGTTTTCCATTTCTTTAAATCATCAACAGGAATTATGTAACATTCTCCGTTACTACTATCTACTGCCATTAATATATCTATATCTTTTTCTGTGTATTTATAAGTTCGGCTTTTTGCAGCTCTATTTATTTGTTGACCGCTTCTGCCTCCTCCTGTAAATGATACACTTCCCAATTTTCCATTTTTATTTTTACCAACACCTTTTATTTGGATACGTAGTAATCTACCACTTCTAACATCTACAATTGCATCATATTTTCCATTAGGAATATCTACTCGTGAGCAATTGAACCCAGCCTTTATAGCTCTGCCAATTCCTATTAGTTCATCAGCACTTCCATTTGTTGTTCTAAAAATACCATCGTCAGTTTTAGTAAGATTTCTAACCCATTCCATATTTTTACTACTCATGTCTATATAATAACTTGATATCTATAAATTTGCAGCAATCTATGTGGATAACTTTTTATCTAATTCTATTCACCTTTCTTTTGCCTACTTTATTTATTAATTCCTCTAAAATTTCATCTTTTTGCATATACAATTCATTCTTTAAATAAGAAGAACCTTTGATGGTTACAACTCCATTTTTGATGGTCACATCTTTGGAATCAATTTTGAAACCAAGTTTATCTTCTATTATTTTAATAATAGTGTCTCTAATCCCTGCCTCACTACCAAGCAACATTTTGTATTTCTCCAACAAAAAACTTATAGATTTATCTTCCATATTATCTATTTATCGGCATTACTAGATATGTAAATGAATTATCTGACAATCCTCTGACTATCATAGGTTTGTTTACACCATTAAAATGTATTACCACGCTGTCCTGATTTACAGAAGTAAAACAATCAAGAAAATACTTATAATTTAAATTTATCTCAACATTTTCACCTTTTAATGATGCCAAAATATTGGTTTCATTTTCTCCTACATCTGTATTCTTAGATTTAACAGTAAGTATCTTTTCCACAGGGTTTACAATCAATGTTATCTGATTGAATTTATCTGAAAACACATTTGAAAGTCTAAGTGCGTTTAAAAGATCCTGTTTCAACACTATTACTTCAGTCTCGTGTCCTTTTGGCATTATTTGTTTGTAATCTGGAAACACTCCATCAATAATGCGTGAAGTCATATAAACGCCGGGAAAAGTAAATGCCATTTGATTTTTTGTAAAAGATACATTTACATCTCCATCAAAATCACTAAGAAGTCTAACAATCTCCCCTATATTTTTGAATGGGACAAGTAAACCACTAAAATCTTCAGTTTTTTTCATTTTTATTCTCTTTTCTGCCAAACGAAAAGCATCTGTCGCTACAAAAACTATATCGTCACCATCTGGATATATATAAATACTAGAAATCTCTGGTTTTATATCAGAAACTGCAGAGCTATACGAAACAGATTTTATACCCTCTACTAATTTTTTGGACGGCATAACAAAAGTTTGACCTGTAACTATCGGTATAGTAGGAAAATCCTCGTGAGAATAATTTTTTATTAAACAATGGTTATATTTTGTAGCAACAGAAAGATTATCGCTTACCAATTCTATTACAACTTGATCATTTTGATAGAGAGCAGAAAATAGAGTGCTCACTACATCGCCCCTAATAGCCGCCACGCCCTCTATTTCTACTTTTGCAGGGATTTCTATCTCTATACCAAGACTGAGGTTTGTAGCACGCAATTTAAGCGATTTACCAGTAGCTATCAATAATATAGAACTCAATATAGGCAAAGTTAAATTTTTACCTGTTACCCTTTCTGCTTGTAAAACCGCATTTTTTAATTTTTCTACTGAGCATTCTAGTTTCATATAAGTTATTGTATTTATTTAGTATATATAATTTATTATTAATATAAGGTCTGTTAATAAGTGTATAAGTTGTTTTAATCTTTATTTTCTATATTTTATTTCATTTTTAAATTTGTGTATAAGTCTAAAATCTTTTAATAATTTGTGTATAATATTTTATTTCATTTTTTTAGTATTAAGTTATTATTTGTTATTCCACTAGTAATAAAGTTTAATTCCACTAGTTTTCAACATCATTTAAACATAGTTCGTATATGTTCTAACTCTTGGCATAGATTTACATCCTTTTTCATATCTTCTTTTACTTTTAAACAAGAGTGAATGACTGTTGTATGGTCTTTGCCACCGAGTTTTTGTCCTATTAAAGGATAAGATACATTAAAATCTTCTCGTAGTATATACATAGCCATTTGTCTTGCTTTAACTATTTCTTTTCTTCTTGTTTTTTCGTAAATAGATGTTTCTTCCAGATTATAGAATTCAGTTACAATACGGACCACTTCTGGTATAGAGACATTCTTTTTTGGCTTTATTATATTTTTTAGTAGATTTTTTACTTCAGCTATGTTTAATTCTCTATTTTTTAATTGAGACTGGCATATTATTATATTTAGACTTCCCTCTAATTCCCTTATACTTCCCTGTATTGCAGTAGCCATATAATCCAATATATCAGTAGATAGTGTTTGTCCTGTTTCTTTTAATTTTGTTTTAATAATAGCAAGCTTTGACTCGTATTCTGGCTCTACTATATCCACTATCATTCCAGCTGCGAATCGTGATTTGAGTCTATCCTCAAGTCCAGGTATAAAATTTGGATGTTTATCAGAAGAAAAGATTATTTGTTTGTTATTCTCGTGTAAGACGTTGAATAAATGAAAAAGCTCTTCTTGTGTTCGTTCTTTGTTTGCTATAAATTGGATATCGTCCATTATTAATACGTCATATTTTCTGAATTTTTCTTTCCAAGCATTTGTTTTGTTGTGTTGAATAGTATTTCCGGGAAAAGAATTTATAAAATCTGTTGTGAATTTTTCAACTGTTATATAATGCACTCTTTTTTCGGGGTATTTTTGTTTTACTGCGTTTCCTATCGCTTGTATTAAATGAGTTTTGCCTAATCCTGTACCTCCGTATATAAAGAATGGATTGTAAGAAACACCCGGTTTTTGAATAATAGCTTGTGATGCTGCATAAGCGAGTTCGTTGAATGACCCCACAATAAAAGAGTCAAATACATACCTTGGATTCAGATTGTCCTCTTTATTTATATATAAATCTTGTAAAGGTAGTTCCTTGACGGGTGAAGTTTTGTTATTTAAAGATATTGTGCTTTGAACTTTGTGATTTTGTTCGTATTTTGCTATCTGATATTCTACACATCTTATGTTTTCCATATATGTTCGTAGAGTTTTTAATATCAACTTATGGAATTTATTTGAAAGCCAATCTTTCATAAACTCGTTTGTGACACTTATATAAACTGTTCCCTCTTCTTCTTTAAGGATAGATGTATTTTTAAACCAAGTACTAAAATTGGCCTTAGAAATATTGCCTTCTATTTCCAGTAAACAATTGTCCCAAAGTTGTTTTGTATCCATTGAATTCATTATATGCTTTCACCAAAAAATAGAACACTTGAAATATCTGTGGATTACTTGTGTATAAAGTGGATAACTAATTTGTATTCTTGCTCCCCTGACAATGGGAGGTAGGATGGGGTTGTATTTTTTGCATTTATAAGATATTATGCTCTTATATGTCACAAACGTATCAACCAAAGAAAAGAAAAAGAGCTACAACTCATGGTTTTTTAGTGCGTTCAGCAACCAAAAATGGTAAAAAAGTCTTATTAAATAGACGTAGAAAAGGACGAGTAAGTCTTTCTGTTTCAGGAAGGGCTAAGTAATTATGCTTTCAAAAGAAAAGAGAACACCAAGAGGATTATTTTCTAATATCCTTAAAAATGGGGTTTCTTTTCATTCTATTTTGATATCTATAAAAGTCTTGGAAAATAAGGATGAAAACTCCAGATTTTCATTTGTAGTACCAAAAGCCGTTTCCAAAAGTGCAGTAAAAAGGAATTTAATAAGACGAAGGGGTTATTCAATAATTAAAAAACATCTAAAAAACATTAAAAATGGCTATTTGTATGCCTTTTTTGTTAAAAAAGGGGCAGAAAAGCTTAAATTTACAGAATTTGAAGATCAAATAGTAGGTATTTTAAAGAAAATGAGAGTATATGATTAAAAAAGCATTTATTTTGCTCATAAAACTATATCAAAAACTTGGTTTTGCTTTTGTGCAGATATTTTTACCTGAAAAGTCTTTTAAATGTGCTTTTTATCCTAGTTGTTCAGAATATGGCATACAAGCATTGAGGAAATACTCTTTATTTAAGGCATTTTATCTAATTATACGGAGAATATCAAGGTGTCACCCTTGTCAAAAAGAGCATTTTGACCCACTAATTTAGTATAATTTTGTTTTTTGTCTGTTTTGGGTTATATTTAAACTATGTTTACTCTTATTTGGAATACAGTTTTTTATGCGCCACTATACAATGCGCTTGTTTTTTTGATATCAATAGCTCCTTGGGGAGATATTGGGTTTGCTGTTATTCTTTTGACTATAATTGTTAGACTTATACTATTCCCTCTTGGTAAAAAAGCAGTTGAAAGTCAAATACGGATGAATCAGATTCAGCCAGAATTGCAAAAAATAAAAGAAGATTATCCAACCAAAGAAGAACAAGCCAAAAAAACACTTGAATTATATAAAAAATATAAATTGAATCCATTTTCTGGATGTTTGCTTTTGTTGATTCAGTTGCCTATCATTATCGCTCTTTATACAGTATTTTTGAAAGGATTTAGTTTTGATACTTCTATATTGTATAGTTTTGTGAATGTTCCTGTTGTTATAAACGCAAAGTTTCTAGGACTTATTGATATGCACACACACAGTATTGTATTGGCATTGTTGGCTGGAGTTACTCAATATTTCCAAGCAGTGATCGCAGAGAGAAGGTCTGTTCCACATTCTGGCACAAAATCATTCCAAAATGATTTGATGAAAAGTATGAATACCCAAATGAAATACGTATTTCCGTTTATAGTAGCATTGATATCATACAATGTTTCTGCTGCAGTAGCTCTTTATTGGGTAACTACAAACTTATTTACAATTGGACAAGAATTATGGATACAGAAAAAATTAAAAAAACAATAATTGAGCTTTTGAACAATACTCATCTGGATATTGAAGAAATATCTGTAAATTTTGATGGAGAAAAGAAATCCTTTTGGTGTGATGTGTGGCTCAAAGATAGATATATTATAAATGAAAGACAACACGATTTACTTGGTGCTATAAATCATCTAGCAAAAAGAATTATAGAAAAAGAAATGCTTATATCTGATTTGGAAGAAAGGGTTAATCTGACTATTGATATAAATGGGCAATACAAAAAGAAGGTAGAAAACTTGCAAGCTGTAGCCCATATGATGGCTGAAAGGGCTAGATATTTTAAGAGTAATATAGAAATTGACCCGATGTCTGCTTGGGACAGAAAGGTTATACACGAATTTTTACAAACAGCAGAAGACCTCAAAACTGAGTCTATGGGTAATGGTTTTGATAGAAGAGTAGTTATTAAATATATTGGAGTCTAATACAACCCCTATTTCAAATTTAAGCTCCACAAAAAGGAGTCTTTTTTATTTGTAAATATCAAATAGTTTTCTTTTGAATCTAATGAAAGTTTTATAGCATCTACACTCTCACCTGCTATTTCTTGTGGCTCAGCCAATATATCAAATACATTAGTTTTTAGGTCTAGTTTCCAGATGTCGTCATTGAAAGACATTAGACCTTGATACCAGTTATCTGGATAATTTGCCTGGGGTAATGATTGTGGAACCCCACAATAGGCGTATTCACTATTTGCTCCCCAGACACACTTTTCTGGAAGAGTCTTGATTCCGAGGTCTATAAATTCTCTATTGTCCATTTTGAATAATTTCAATTTTAATCCATTGTTTGTATTTTCACTATATAGTATAGATTTACCATTTGGACTCATTAAGGTAGTTAAGCCAGTTATTTCTGACAAAACATTGTTTATGGATTTTGTTTGAGTATCCACTATATACGCAGACCCAGCATAAACATAAGATGGTTTTGTTGTAAGAATTATTGTCCTTGTTGTTGGCCATTGTGATAGCCATTCTGTAAATTCAGAATTAAATATTTGTATTTTTTGACCACCGGCAAAAAGAGATACAGTGCCAATAGCACTTTCTGAATATGGCATTAGATAAAATAAACTTTTCATATCTGGTGAGATACTAATGTCAGATATATTTGTTGGCATAAATGAACCTTTTAATTCTAATGATGCGTCCCCGCCGTCTATTTCTATTGGCAATACCGCATTGTAAGTATTTATAGTTGTTCCATCATCATCTAAATATCGTAGTAATACATTTTGACCATTGTTTCCAAAAAATGCTTCGTGAATGCGAGGAATAGTAGTATTTGAGATTTTCTTTTCATTTATGATATCAAGATATGTTTCGTAAGAATGTCCCCTTTCCTTTTCTATATATCTAACAGCAGAAACTAATTCGGTTTTAGGTTTTGGAGGAACTACAACTTTTGTTTTTTTACTTTTTTTTGTTTCTGTAACTACTGGCACAGGAGTTTCAGTAGTAGGATTACTCAATGAGCCCAGTAGTCCGACCGCTGGGATTTCTTCTGGTAAAAGTCTCTCTTTTTCAAATATTACTGCACCTGCTATTGGTATACTAGATATTTTTCTGAGTTTTGGTTGTAGCGGTATAACTTCTGGTATTTGGTCTGCTTGATTGTTTTCTTCTATGTTTGTTTCTTTTCCATTTTTAGGAGTTATGTCAGCAGTTCCCTTTCCAAATGGAAAAAATTCTCTCAATGAAATACCAGTTTGTCCTGCTGGTTTTTGTGCTTGTTGTTTGAAGAACCACACCCCCCAGACTACTCCGAGGATTATGAACATTATTATTAAACTGTAAAATATTTTTTTAGACATAGATTAATATTTAGGCATACAATATATAACTTTTCTTGAATAATTTCTAGATTCAGTATATCCTTTATTCCAGATAGTGTGGGAAGGGTTTTCATATGGACATTCCCATCTTTTTGTTCCGTCTGCGTTAGCTGGTAGACAACTTTTATCAACTGAGCTTGTGCAGTCAGCACTTTTATCACACGCAGTTCCCCCACCGTTGTAACCAGCAGCTATGTTCTGCCAATCAGATCCACATCCACCGTCTTTTAATACTTTTATAAAAGCACCAGCGAGACAAGCATTTTTCTCTACATTGGCTGGATTTTTAAGCCACGTAGCATCAATCTCAACATCTTCTTTGATGTCACATTTTGATTTAAGATATTTATCATTTGCTGTTGTTTCCACCATTTGAAACAGCCCATATGCCCCTGCTTTTGATGATGCATTTATATCACAACTTGATTCGTTTATCATTATTGATTTCAAAAATTTTCCAAGATCACCTTTTGCTACTTTATCAATTATAGGAAAATATTGTGTACATTTATTGTCTTTTTGCATACACCCACCATCAGGAATCTTTTCTTGACATATTTGAACTAATCTTTCTCCAGTATCAAATTGTGTGCCTTTTATACTAGAAGGATCATATCCTCCAGCTCCTTTGGATGTGACTTTTCCTACTTTTTGAAACCCTATATGTATATCAACTAATTGTGGATTGATTGTATTTAATAGTGTGTATGCACTAAGCATTAGTAGTAAGCCAAATAATGCATTTTTTATTCTTTCTCTCCCTTCATTTTTATCAAAAATTGAATCTGTTCCCATCCATTGAATACCACCTATTACTATCATCACTACTGCCAACACTCCACCAAAACCCATTACAAATCTTATGATGTATTTAAAATAATCAGAAAAAGTAACATTGGCATCTATTTGTGTTAACCCCTCCCCAACTTTGCCGAGTGGTGCTAATAGTACATATACATCTTTGCATTCGTCTTTGCTCGCGTTTTGAGATTGAGCACAGTCAATTTTTCCATAATCATCAGGAGAATAATCTACTGGCATTGCAAAAGGAGTTCTACTTGTATATGGTGTCCCGTTTAATTTGTTTGCGCTTACATAAAGAGTTTTTCCTGCATAATCTTTTGTAAATCCCGAGAGAATTCTTTGAAATGCTTCCTTATCTCCTTGTTTAGTGTGTGTTGTTTTCGCGTTGAAATTTCCGTTTTGATCAGTGATGTTTATTGTTGATAGAGTCTGATATTCATCATGTGCATATTGACCAGTTTTTTTATTACTAACAATAAGATTTATTCCACCAACTTTTTTTGGATCATTTATTAAACCATTTACCACAACTGTATTTGATGTTGTCGTTGCACTAGTTATGATAACAGATTCATCACGATATAATTTTGCTGTAATTGTATTTGAAAGTATTACAACTATGTCTTTGTCCATGCCTAGTATCTTTATTTCATATGGACCAACTGATGTTACGCGACCAGACCCAATATCTATTGAAAAAGTAAATTCATTTGGTTTTGATGGACTAAAACCAACTCCATCAACATATTTACCATTAATCATTATGTCTTGTTTATAGGACTCTTCCCCAACTAAATTATATTTAGCATAAAATGTGTTACTTGGTAAAGTTGGCGTTACTGTTCCCTTTATTACAAGCACTGTTTCTGAAGTCATTTCTTTTACCTCTTCTATTTTAATACCATATGCATTAGAGTTTTTTGTGATACCAAAAAAACATATTAAAAGGATAAAGATAAAAAATATTTTGATTTTATTGGATAGTTTGTTCATTTAGGGTAATTTTATAGTTAACGTTTTTGACAATGATTGAAAGAGTTTTGCCACATTTTCTACATATAGATTTATTTTTACAGATCCATTTTGACTGTCATTTCTGATAACTAATTTATTCTTTTTTTGACTTTGGACTGCGTTTCCATTCATTCTCCACCCAAAAACTAAATCCTCATTTTCTAAATAATTAGGAGAAAAGAAATATGGCTCAGCCACTATAGATGTTTCTGTGTTGTTCATAATAAAATCATTAGGTATAGCAACATCATAGTTTGTCCCGAAAAGTGGTCTATTTTCATAAAAGATAATAATAGGTGAATAAATTGGAACACTTATAGTTTTTTTTGCTATATAACCACCAACAACTGATGTTGCTGTAACTTCAATATTTTCATTATCATTCATATAATTATTCTTAACTACAAATGAATTTTTTCCATACCCCGAGGATTCTTGGTCGGGATCATAATTCTTTTTCCATGCGAAGGTAAAATCTTTTTCTTTTAGGCTTTTTCCATTTTGGTCTTTTAAATTTGGTATAGCAACAAATTTTAGTAGTCCTTCTGAAGAAGGGAGAGCTTTTCCTTTATAAAATGGTGGTATATATGAATCAATGGCTTGCCAAAGTAGTTTCACCTCAGATGGTCGTATAATTAATCTTTTTGTTGTAGAAGTAGATCCAAAGGTTATTATTGCAGAAACAACTGTTTCAACACCAGCACCACCTGTTTTTATTGATACAAAACTTTTTCCAAAACCAGATTCTACTTCTTTGTTATTTACGATCCATTGTATGTTTGCGCGACTTAAGTCATAGCTTACAGTGGATAAATTTATTGTCGCTTCTGTATATGCTCCAGGAATTTCTGGTGAACTTCTGATATTAATTCTTGATCCAAAATCTGTTTGGTCAAATTGTGCAAAAATAGGTGTAACTATAGAAAAGAACACCATAAATAGTATCATAAAAAATAAATATCCTTTCTTCAAATTCATAAATTTATTATACCACAATTTAAACTATGCATTTTCCAAATCTTTCCTTCCTTGTCTGATTTTGAGTATTTGTGATGGGTCAGAGGTTATGATCTGTTCCTCGGTATATGATGCTATCACCTTTATCGCTACATGCTTTAACCCCGCAAAGAATATCCCCTCTCCTACCCCAGATTCCAACAATAAATACTTTTCTTCGTCCGTAAGGTTGAAAGTCTTTTGTAATGTGTCTACAGTACTTGGAGATTGTTTCAATAGGAATTGAATAGACGAGTTTGTCACAATAGGTATACCATATTGTGATTTCATAAAATCCCCCACATCCTGAGTGATTGTAGCGAGTCCGAGATAGTATTTTCGTCCTCTTTTTGCAATAGAAAGCAAAAACGAAGCAGTATCGTCAGATTTCATCATCCACCACGCTTCATCTACTACGAGGAGTCTTTTTTTAAGGTTTTTACGGACGGCATTCCATATGAAGTGAGTGACTATATACATAGCCACTGGCTTGAGTTCGTCTTCCATATCTCTCACAGAAAACACAACAAATTTTTTGCTAATATCTACATTGCTTGGTTGGTTTATAAAAGTTGACCAGCTTCCGCGAGTATATTTTGTTAGTCTTTGCAAAAGAGATTCACTTCCTTCCATTCCAGAAAGCACCATTTCAAAATCTGAAAGGAGTGGTGGCTCTATATTTGAAAAATCTGATTCGGGGCTGATATCTTTGATTGCATAGGTTTCTCCTATTGCTCTATCTACTAGTGAATCCTCTTCTGGTGTTAGTCCACCAAGCATTATTCTAAAAAGTCCGACTAGGTTTATGATATTTGACCTTAGTATATCTGCTGGGTTTTCGTCTTCTCTTGGTAACGGCAAATCAAAAGGATTAATATGGTGTTCAGAAGAAAGTGATATATTGAAATACCTACCACCGACAGACTCTGCAAGATATTCGTATTCCCTTTCAGGATCTATTACTATCACATCAGCATCAAACATCAGTGTTCTTAATATTTCAAGCTTCACGGCAAATGATTTTCCAGAACCAGATTTTGCAAATGTGATTGAGTTATAGTTTTCTAGTGAGAATCTATCAAAGATAACTAGACTAGAATTGTGTCTGTTTACACCATATAGTATTCCTTTGTCAGAAGTTAAATCAAAAGAAACAAAAGGAAAAAGACTTGAAAGTGGTTCGGAATTTAATTTTTGGTGGATATTCAAAAGGTCGGTTCCTATCGGGATAACGCTTTTGAAACCTTCTTCTTGTTGGAAAAGAGCTGGTTTGATATAGACCATTTTGGTTTCAAGTATAGATTTGATCTCATTTTCTAATTTGTAAAGTTCTATATCATTTTCAGCAAAAATAGTGATATATAAACCAACTTCAAACATTTTTTCTTGGGCTTGTTGTAGATTATCACGAAGAGATTCAATGTCTTGAAAAGCAGTATCAAGCATTGGGTCACGAACCATACCTTTGGATTCTCGTGTATATATTTGACTTTGAACTTCGGCAACCTTTTTTTGAAATTGTTTTAGTATTTTTGAAGAGTCTATCGGATGTATAAAAATTGAAACGTCAAAAATTTTGTCTAGGTTTATGATAGGAGAAAACCAGTTATCTGACAAAAATCGAGGATATGAAATGACAAAAAATGTTCTAGCTATCTTTTCTCCGAGGTTCAATGCTTTTGGCTCTACTTTGAGTGCAGATGGAGCTATGATGTCTTGAAGCTCCAAAGTGGCAGCTTCGTATATTTCTTGAGGTAAGACTGGTAATACAGGTGAATGATTTTGTTTATTATTTTTTCCAAATATTGAATCTAGTATAGACATATTATTTTTGATTTTTTATTGACGCAGATATATCTCCCGGGTTAAATGCTTTATAAAATAATTCCATAATTTCTGGTGTTCCAAGTTGAACTGCACGAACACCAACCCTCCCTAGTCCCTGTATTATGACACCCATTCTTTGTTCAAGTTGGTTTCTTTGCTCTTCAAATTCTATTTGGGCTTCTTTTTTGACTTCTTTTTCGCCACCACCAAAATGAAACAAACCTTTGAATCCCCGCTCTGTATTTGCTTGAGAACCAGAAAATGGGACTACTATAAAGAAGTTTTTTGTCATAATATTTACTGTTTCTGTAAATTGACGGATAAACTCTATATATTCTTGTGTTTGTATTTTTAGCAATGGTTCCATTTGTTCTTTTTCTTTGCTCTCAAGTAATGTTAAATATGGTCGTATGTCCAGTCGTCTTGATTGAACGACTATTTGTGTAGCAAAATCAAGAGAATTCAAAAATGCTTGGAATTGAGCTACTATTGCTTGTTGCTCGTCGGCAGATTTTAAGGATAGATTTATAGATGACGCTATGAGTATAGCTCTAACTCCACCATCCTTGAGTATGACTACACCATCACGAACTTCTTTTATTGGGACAAAATCTTGTGTTGCTTTTGCTTCTAGTGCCATATAATTATTGTTGATCCTTTTTGGTTATATCTAATACATCTAAGCTCCACGCTATATCCTTTAATCTACTTCCTGAAAGTTTTGGTATTGTAGACACTGGAGCAATCAACTCTTTTTTGGTTTCTTTCTTTTTTGGTGCTTTTTTCCATATGTAAAGCTTGCTTTGAAAAGCGTATCCTATATATGATTCTACTACATTTATAAAGGGTTGATTGTTTACTTTATAAAAAGCTAATGCTCCAGCAAATACTCCAACAGGAATTATCAGTAATACTGCAATAAAAAAAGGAAGACTATTGTAAATTACAAAACAAATACCAGCCCCACCCGCAATATATATGAATTGCTTAAAAGTAAAAGGCCCAAATATTTTGTCTTCTATATCTATAAATTGAGGAACTTGGAATCGCATATATAAATTATAACACAATTTCTAAACTCAAACCCCTCCTGCCTCCCCTTCTCAGTGGAGCAAATGCTATTGCTTCCGAGTTTTGTATTTATTGTCCCCATGAGAAGGGGGAATTAAAGGGGGTTTGTATTTAAACCTGCTCCCTGTAGGGGTCAATTTTTGGTTTTGTTGTCGGTGGTGTTTGTGGCGTTATGTTTTTGAGTGTGTGATCTGTATATTCACTAGGAGAAAACTGTGGAGCAGAAAGCTTTGATTCTACAACATTTAGTTTATATATTTTTGCTTCTGGAGGGTTCTCTACGCCAGATATTACTTCGTTTCTATTTAATTTTTCAGTTGTATCTGGTGTCATTTGTGGTCCGTCAGACACTACTACGCCTGCTTTTTTGAGGATATCTGATTCAGACTGATCAAAAACTATTTTTTCAGAACCATCGTCGTTCGGATCTTTTAATAGATGACTAATGTCAATTTCTTTTAAATCGCTATCATCTATTTCCTCATCCAAAACACTCATATCTATTTCTTCTCCTTGAATTTTTTGGGTATTTTCTCTAATTTTTTTGAATATTTGCTCATTTATATCTGAAGTTAATTCATTTATTTTATCTTTTGGTATACCAGAGATAGATTCAATTGATTGTTTAAATTCGTCAGGTTTTATCATCCCAAGCATAAAATTGTTTACAGTTTCATATAATTCTTCGGTAGTGTCTATATGAAGTCCGTATTTGTTGGCGATTTCGGATACGGTTTTGTCAATATGGGCTTCAAGTATTGCCTTTTTTTGCTCGTAAGGCAATTCTTCTATTTTTTTAGTTATTTCTGTTAGTGTGTATTTCATATTGCTTATGGTGTTTTTGGTTCACTTCCTCCGCCCCCCTTTAGTTTACCTTTAAGTTCTTTTATTTTATCATTATGTTCTATTATTTTTTCTTTGTGCGTATTTACTCTGTTTTCAGCTGTTTCCTTTTGACTGTTAAGTTCTACTACTTTTCTATTATATGATTCAAGTTTGTCGTCCATCTCATCTCTTTTCTTTTCTGCTTTTTCGTTGTCGGTTATTAATTTTTTAATTGCGTTCATTTCATTTTCGTGTACGCTTTTTTCATTTATTTTGGCGGTCAGATCACTTTTTATTTTATTATTTGTAGGATTTGATGCAGACATTGACTCTAATAATCTAATATCAGAAGATACATTATTTATTATATCTTGTTTCTTTGTTACGGCTATATTTACTGTTTCTTCTTTGTTTGTACCACCGTGTGTGTTTTTTAGGTCATCAAATTTAGTAGATAGTTTTGTCATAATTTCATTTGCTTTGTCTTTTGTCTCCTGAGCTTTTACAATTTTACCGTCTGTCGCGTTGTTTATTTTTAGTATTTCCTTTTGTATTTCAGCTTGTTGATCCAAAACCTTTTTAATTTCTCCTCCATTGCCATCTGATCCACCCAATCTTTCTACTTCTTTTTCTTTTTTCTCTATATCTTTTTTGATATCATCTTGCTTGCTATTATATCCAGAAACCTCCCTTCCAAATTTTGAAGCCACAGATCTTTGTGCTGATTTATCAATAGTTCCTTCACTTATCATATGCCCAACAGTGGTTACAACTGGAGTAGATTTTGCTAGTGTGTTTGCATAAGTGCTTTTTCTTGCCATATTTAGATCGTTTTTTGTTCCTAGTGCCGTTATAGCATCTTTCTCTACTTTTTCTTTTGTTTTTTCATCTAGAGGATTCCCTCTGTTATCTTTTACTGCTTTTAATACAGCATTAGATTTTGCTTTATCTTTTTTCTTGTCATATTCATCATCAGAAATTTCAAGATACTTCATCCTTTCTTCATATTTCTTTACTTTATCTTCTTTTAC
>Ga0209541_10004178_pt1 | contig 25836 bp, 28 predicted proteins | sample RifCSPlowO2_01_FD_184027 | JGI IMG/M metagenome (GOLD analysis project Ga0209541, IMG submission 184027) | Groundwater microbial communities from Rifle, Colorado - Rifle CSP2_plank lowO2_0.1 (SPAdes) (version 2) | ecosystem: Environmental > Aquatic > Deep subsurface > Groundwater | place... | reverse complement strand
TTCAGAGCGCAACCATCATGCGCTCAATTTATTTTTTGATAATTGCAGAATAAGAACTTTGCTCGGGCAGATAGTTATGCGCAATTCACTGCTGGTTTCGCTACGCTCAACCAGCGAGGGTTCTTGCGCGCCCTCGCACTAAATTTCCAACCTTGTTTTCTTTATCTATATTAATAAAATAAGAACATGGAAATGACTTACATACCAAAGGTCTATTTTCATATATTGAGCATAGGTTATTTTCTAGCTGAGGACAGTTGTTTTGAGTTAATGTGTACTCTATAATAATTGATTTATTAGAATTTAAATCATAGATAATTTTGCTTGGGACTATGAGATTGTCATATCCCTTCTTCTTAAACTCACCCATTTCCCAATCATGCATGGGAAGGGTTGTATTAGCCACACAAATAATAATTCTATCCATGAAATATGGAGTCTCCTTTAGTGGTTTTGTACTAAGTACCTTACAGCAGTTGCCACATTTCCTGCATTCAAATTTTGGAATCTCTCCTTGTACTGGAATCTTAATCATTCTTTTAATACGTCTCCATATTCCATATAATCCATTTGCTTTTATATAAATCCTTCTTTAGATAAATTAAACAAAAAAATGATGCATTAGAATTTATTATTCGATGTTATCATTTCCATTAATCTTGATTTTGGAATTTCTTCTATGAAGTCAGGATATTGCCTTGCTTTCTTAGGTATCCTCTTTAGTAGCATTGGCTTGTCTAGAAATAAGCCAACCTTCTCAAATTGTCTTTTGTCTATAACACTTTATAAAAAAGCCTCTGAGGGGATTTGCACCCCCGACCTTTGCCTATTTAGAAATGTTACCAAGGCAACGCAATGGCTGCTATGCTACAGAGGCGTTAGGATTTGAGAATTAAGTTATTTTAAAAAACTTACTAAAAACGTGAGGGTATTTGATTTTGAATGTATTTAGTCAATAAACTAGCTAAGAGATGGTACTTTTGATGTGACCTGTTACCATTTCTCCGCCGACAAGGTGACCATTTACAACTTCTCCGCCAACAATGAATTTTATGTCTTGATCAAATGTAGAACCAACGTCACCATTATTGCAACTATCAAAACGGAACATTTGGTAGTTTCCTACTTTAGGATTTGATGTAGCACTGGAACAATCGCTAACTAAATAATCAGTTATTACCAGATTTGATTCTTGCGTATTTTCAAGCTGTAAAGTAATACTATTTTTGTTAACGACAAAATCCATGCATTTATAGTTTGCTAAAGTACATGTTCCTATAGCATTGCTAGATTTTTCGATTTTAATCATTTCATTACTAACCAAAACTTCCTTGACTGCTTCTTTAACAACATCCTTAACTTCTTGTCTTATTTCTTGCCCATATTTACTTCTAAATTCTTGCTCACTACAGCCTAACAAAAATAGACTTAAGATAATTATAGGTATTATTGGATTTCTCATTATTCAAAGAAACAATATTAAGTATATTTAATTGTTTCGATATCTACCAATATGGAAAGATTATTCAAAATTAAGTGCGGGGGAAGGGATTTGAACCCTCGGATCCACTAAGGAACAGGATTGCTCAGCTGGTCTTAAGTTTCGCAAACAGACACTTCAAACGTTGGTGTTCTGAGTCCTGCGCGTTTGACCAGGCTTCGCTCTAAGGAATCCTAAGCAATTGCTTGAGGAATTACCCCCGCATTGCCCGGCAGTATTCCGAATTAGAAAACTATATTTAAATGTTATGTTATTAAAATATTCATTCATACTTGTACTTCTGCAGCTCAAAGAAAGCCCTCAGCCTTTTAAACATGTCCTGCCCGTCTGCTGCAACTGCATTATCGTACTTGTCGCTCCAGAAGTTGTAAATATACTTGTCAATCAAAGCCCTTATGAAGTAATAGATTGGCTTGACCTGGTAAAAGCTGCCGTGGATATGGGATTGTATCCAGCCGTCTATGTTTATAAAAACGTCGCCGTTGTTCATTCTTATTTTTTTGCCGCTCTTTTTTATGGTAACCTCTTTGATGTTATCAAGCAGCGCCCTTAGCACGATTATGCTGTGGTGCAGGTCATCAAGGTGCTTGTGCGCTTCTATAACCAATTCTATCTTCTTCCCGCTTTTGGTGACGTGCTCCATCTTCTTCTTGGGCTCTTTTTCATATCCTTTCTCGCCTATCCAGCTGTCGATCTCCCTGTAGAAATCCTCAACCAGAAAGGGCCCATTGTAGCTTGTCCTTAAGTCATAAAGCACTTGTTTTTTTTCTGACATAAAATCGCCTATGGGGCAGGTTTGGATATAACGGAGTAATGCCTGTAAAGGTTCAAAAACTTCTCGATGTGGTCTACAAGATGGTTTATGTCGTGCACAAGCATGTGCTCGAACCTTTCAGTGTAGGCCTTGAATACAAAGTAATCATATACTGTCCTTAAAAAAAGCAGAATCGGCTTTTCGTCCCACCTGTGGTCGTAGTCATATTCCATAAAGCCGTCAATCACTATGATCAGCCTGCCATTGTCGATTTTCGATTTTTTGCCGTTGTGGGCAGCCTCGGTTTTCAGTATATCATAGCCAAGAACCCTCACTTTTACATGGTACCTTACGTAATCGCTTATCTTTTTCCATGGAGTTATCTGCCATTCTATGAATTTTCCCCGCTCTGTATTATGCTCGAAATCCTTGTCCTGCTTCTTGTCAAAGCCCCTCTCCCACAGGAAATTCTGAATCATCCTGAACAGGCCGCCTATTTCAACAGGCCCGCTGTAGTCAATTTTTTCATGGTCCACAACTATTTTTAGATGCCCCATTTAATGGACTCCTGCAAAATGCCTGTGCTCATATTCCTCAGACATCATCTTAAGGCGCTCCTTGAGCAGCGCATGAAGCTTCAGTACAATTTTATAATACAATTCATCCCACCAGACACCCTCATACTTTTTTTTGATTATGTACTTGTTATAAAAGCTTTTCAGATGCGCCAAAAAGGCGCTTTTCTCCCATATCTTCTCGTAGTCCACATTGCAGCTGCCGTAAAGCTGTATCCATATCCTGCCTTTTGCCATCTTCTTCTTTGTGCCGTCTTTCAGGACAACCTCTACATCGCGCATGTCGAATGTCTCTATGTTTACATTTACAACCCACTCGTAATAATCCTCAACCTTCCTTCTTGCCTCAAAATTGTGGGCAAGCTCAGCCCCAAACGGGCTGGGCCTTCTGAGCCTGTTCTGCTTCTCATAAAACTTGAATTTTTTCTGCCTGAAAAAGTCAGCTATTGTCTCGTAAAGCTCCTGCATGTCAAAAACCCCCTTGTATTGAACATAAACAGTCATCGTAGGTGCTTCAACATTATGAAGAAAGTCTTCTGGCTTCATGAAGATTTTTCTGATAATGATTATATATAAAACTTTCGCTGGTTGCGGTTAATCCAAGGCAATGCCCCATGAATAAAGATTTTTGCAAAGCTTTATATACAAGTAATTTACTAAAATGATGTCAAAAAGGTGAATTTATGGGCAAAATAACTGCATTGCTTATTCTGATAACTATACTCATGCTTTCAATGGGCATTGCGCATGCGGCATCTTTCGATGTAAGCATTGTGTCTGTGAAAGACAAGATAGTGGTAGATGAAATAGCGGAATTTGATGTAGTAATCCAAAACAACCTCGGCACTGATGAGGACTTCACAGTCAAAAAGGCAGGCTACCCGTTTTGGGATATGTACACAAAGCCGCTGCAGAACCCGATAAGCCTGAAGGTGCCTGCGCTCGGCTCTGCCTCAATAAGGCTGTTTGTTGACCCGCTGTACATCACGTCTGTTGACACATACACCCTTGACATGGGCGTTGTAATGGAGCGCACAGGGCAAGAGCAAAAAGTGCCCATAACTATAGGCATAAAATCAACAGAGCCTTTGATAGGGGGCTACATCCCGACTGTATTGGCAAGCATAAGCATTTCCCCTGAAAAATTTGACCCGAGAAAAGAATTCACAATAAAGATACTTTTGAATAACCAAAACCCAATAAATTACACAAATCTTACCATAAAGATAGAAAGCAACCTTTTCAAAGACGAGATTCACACTCCATTGGGGCCAAGGGAGGAGAAAACAATTGAGATAGCAAAAAATCTTGATGGCATGGCTTCTCCGCAAAAAGACAGGGCAGTTATCGCAATATTCAAGGACGACAGGATGATAGTCAATCCCATAGTGAAGGAGTTTGAGGTGGAAGAATACTCAACTCAGGAGAATCTTCCGAAAGAGCAGTCTTTCCTCAAGATAAGGAGAGGCGTCAGGGTATCATCCAATAACCCAGATTACAGCGGCACGATTAAGATTGGGACAACACTCATCAAGAATCTGTTTATGACAACATACCCCAAGGCTGAACTGGTGAGTGAGAATGAGCAGCACTACCTTATTTGGCAGGCAAAGCCCGGCGAAGACAAGGCAATGACAGTATACACAACAGAGAATTACAGGCCCATAGTAGTGATTATCGTGCTTGCAATCGCCGCAATATTGCTTTACTTCCTCTTCAGAAGCCCTCTTGTTGTCAGGAAAAGCATAGCCAACATAGGCATGAGCGAAGGCGGCATTTCAGATGCAAAGGTTGTTGTAAGGGTTAAGAACAGGAGCCCAAGCCAGATATCAAGCATAGAAGTCATGGATTCGCTGCCCCACATTGTACACATTGAAAGGGATCTTTCAATCGGCTCGATGCAGCCCCATGCTGTTTTAAAGCACCCAAAAGGCGGGCTTGTGATTAAATGGAACATTGAAGCAATCGAGCCCGGCGATGAAAGGGTTTTGTCTTACAGGATGAGGTCAAGGCTGCCGATACTCGGCGAGCTCAGCCTGCCTGCTGCAAGCGCCAGGTGCAAAATAGGAGAGAAAGTAATTATAAGCAATTCCAACAGGGTCAGCGTTGGGAGATAATGGATTTTTAATAATTTAAGTTATATCGACTTATAAATTCAATCTGGCTTCACAACATAACTTATTTTACCAAACTCAATCCGTTCGCTTCGCTCACAACATATTTGGCAGTGGCATACGAGGCTCGCGACGAGACTCGCTCGCCAGTCACTCGGCATTCAGCTGTTGAAGCCACTTATTTCGTGCTCCCCCTCGGCGCACAGATATCTTTAAAATTTTTAAATAAAAATTCAATATTTTACACAATCTTTATAAATAAAAAACCAATTTCAATCTTATTCCCCACGTAGCTCAACCTGGTGGAGCGCTCGGCTGTAGGGAAACCATTTGCCGACTACGCATTTGCAAGGGATGAAGGCAAAACAGCGCAGCTCCCGGGAGGTCGCTGGTTCAAATCCGGCCGTGGGGATATTATTTTTTACCAGAATTCATTTAATCCTTTCTGCTCAACCCTTGTCTTGATTTTTGCTGATTCCTCATTGTATTTTTCCATATCCTTCTCCTCAAAAATAGGCACTCCGTAAACCCCGTCATAACCCGGCTTGAATGGTATTTTTTGGTGCCTGTTTCTGATGATGTTTTCTGCAATTTTCTCTGATGTTATTTTTTTTAGTTCTTTTTCATCGGCATTTAACACAACTTCAAACTCGTTTCCAAAGGAATTGGTTAATTTGTAATATTCCTCCCAAACCTTTTTTGACTCGACTTTCTCGCAGATTGTGCCGCCAATCACTTCCGACAATGGAATCAGATTCCTGAATGGAACTGAATTTTCAGGAGTATATCCTTCATCCCTGTCTGCAAGCTCCTCGACCCTCTGCGCAACTCCAACAGTCAATGGCTTTCTGCATTTCGGGCAGATGTTTTTCAGTTTAATTGACTCTTTTGGCGACAAAACAACATTGCAGTTCCTGTGCCCCGTGTAATGATATTTTCCTTCATGGGGCCACATTTCAATTGTCTCAACAAAGCCTTTTCTTTGCCTGATTGCGTCAAGCAATGCATCGTAGCTTAAGCCAATGTCAAAAACATTTGCTTCTCGCCCAAGCCGCCATGGCCAGAATGAATGCGCATCAGAGCTGCTCAATAAGGTATATTTGTCCAGCGAAGAAAGCCTCCAGTTCATTGCAGGATCGCTGGAAAGCCCGGTTTCGATTGCATGAATTTTATTGGCGTATTCTTTAAAGCATTCTTCTACACTATCAAAGCCACTCATGCTGCCAAATATACCATACCAAGGCGTCCATGAATGCGCCGGTATTATTTCAATGTCATCATCAATCTCTTTCATCATTTCAACCAGCTCTATACAGGAAAATCCAAAAATCGGCCTGCCGTCATAATCCAGCCTGCCTTTTTTCAATAAAGCATTGTTAATTTGCTCGACAACATCAAAATTTCTTGCCAAAAGCAATGTGTGTATTCTTCTTGCCTTTCCATCTTGGGTGTAAATGTTTGAAATCTCTCCCTGCAAAACAAAATGAAATCCTGATTTGCTTGTCAGAATCCCAGAGCCGTCTTCCTTTAATTCCTGCTTTAATTCAGCAAGCCATTTTGGATGTGTAAAGTCTCCTGTGCCTAGAAGATTAACCCCCTTCAATCTCGCATATTTCTCAAGATTTTGTATTGTGATGGCAGAGCTTGTTGCTCTTGAAAACCTTGAATGAATCTGCAGATCTGCGATGAGGTTCATGAGAGAATGGAATGGAGTGGTTTATTTAAAGGTTTCATGTATTTAAAGTAATAAAATTTAAATAAAAGCGACAATTACCATATTTTATGATTAACTTGGAAATAGACGATAGTGGAATTAGAAGTCTACATCCAGGAGATGTTAAGGCATTGCAAAGGGATAAAAAGCTTCTTGTGGATTTGGTTAGAAAACTAGCCCCACCTGATGCAAATGTAGCTATAGCTTTTATTAGTGATGGCGATTACTTTGAGAGTTTTGAACATACATTAAGATTTGGAGTAAGGGTTGGAAATTCATTTAAACCGATTGGTGATAGACAGGTACATTATAGTGAGAATATGATGGCAATGTTAAACTACCATGAGTAATCAAATTAGTATGCTCTCAAACTGCTAATTCTCTCTTTCCCCGCAACATTTAAATAACCCCTTTCAAACATTTCAATCATGGCAAACAATGACATTCTTGCAGAATTCAGTCCTGCGGACATAAATCATTTCAAAAAAGACTTCATGCAGATGATTAGGGTAGGCGCGGAAATCGACAGGCACTATGGAGAGGCGCAGCATGACTTGGACATCTTAATCCCGAAATATGAAAAATTAGTGGAGCAATTCAACAAAAAGTACAGGGGAATAAAAATAAAAACCAAAAAGACAATAGAGCATTTCAAAGTCAGGCTGCTGGTAAAGGAAAAGAACGTCAAGGATTTTTTTGCCAACTCAGCTTCAAGAATCCATGGCCTGAAGTCAGTCGGCCGGACAAATTTCAACCAGATTGATGTAAGCCATGCCGAGAAATTTGCGGCATTTCTTGACTCATTGATGGACAAAGTCTATATTTCCTATATAGACCCCGAAAGCGGCACAAGCACCATTGCGGCTGCGGCTGATGCAAAAGAAAAAATGGTCGAGCTTGTTTACAATCCTTTTGAGATTTTAAGCGAGAATTCTGCAGGATTCAGGATATGCGCATTTTACGCGCTGAAGCACGGCTATGACAAAAAGATTGAGATTTACGGCAGCGCATCGACATTTGGCTTTTCCAACCTCATGGACGAGATAGAGAGAAGGGAGTGGTACGACAGGTTCAATCCGAGTTTTTTGGAGTAATCATATATTATCTATTTCCTTTAGGATGGCTGTATAAACTACATTATCAAGCCTCATTCCCGCTCCTATTAAATCAAACAAAATTTGTTTTGTCTCTTTTTTTGATAATACCTTCTTTTTTAAACATTTAAGGAGAAAGGTTGTCAACCACCAGCACTCAATGCCCTTACTTCTTGCAACCATTATTAATGCATAGTCATTTGAGACTAGAACATCCTTTTTTTCCTCTGCCAATACAATTATTGAGGCGTCTGCCTTTTCTATACCTTCTGATTTGCCGATATTATTTATTTCAGTAAGGTTTTTTGGTTCATTTATTTTTATCCAACTTTTACAAGCTCTCTCAATCTCACTAGAGCCTATTCCTACTTTTACTTCGTCATAAATATCTTGAGTTATTGTTATTTTTTTAAAATACTTTTTAAGTAATGCTAATTTATTTATTCTGCTTAAAAGAATCAATACAGAAGAATCTACCACAGCCATTTTAAGCCAAGTCCTTTCTTAATTCCTTTAAAGAATAGCCCATATCTATATCAGCATTGGAAGCCAAATCGAGCATTTCTGCATAAGAGGCGTCTGCAAGCTTGGCTGCTCTTCTCAATGTTACCTTATGCTCTTTCAATAACTCCAAAGCTTTCCTGACTTTCCACTCCTTTATAGCATTGGCTAAAAGTTTTCTCATTACTTCTGCCCTTTCAGTCTGCTCTTCTTTCTCTATATTCTTTAAGTCCTCAAATTGCTTTTCCCCAATCCTTGCAGTTATTACTTTCATTTTTCGTTACAAATGCATATATTTGTAACTATTTAAAGGTTTCGGTTTTGTTTTTTGGAGTTTAAGGCAAATATTCTAATTAACTTTATAGTAGTTACTCATTCCAAATATTTAAATAGGCTTTGATGTTACTCTATATAAAATGTCTTTAGGTAACAAAGATTTGGGAGAAATACTGGCAAAATGGGGTTTAAGTGATACATTAGGAGAGATTTCTGAAAGTGATGTAACTTATTTGGCAGAAACATTTAGTCTTTTGCACACACTCTACAACCTAGAGGAGAGGATTACAACAAGACAACCGTATCATGAAATAAATCGGGCAAAAATATCTGATTCTGTAAGAAAGCAATTGTTGCAATTCAATGCACTTTATCAAATAGCAGAAGAACTTTCACAACCAAACTCTCATTTATCAGATTTTCAATCGCTTGAACTTACCCAAATACAATCAGAAATGCCTCGAGAATATGTAGTTAAATGTATTCTTTTTAACTTGATAACCAAATATCACATAACTCCGAGAGCAAGCGCAAAAGAAGATTTAAACAGAAGGCTCATTGGCGGTTTTTTTAGTAAATATGCTGAAGGTATTTTGCCTGACTCTTTAGACGAAAAAGCGAAAGCAATTGTCTTACCCGAGGAATATCAAAAACATTTTGATACTTTTGTTGAAGCAACAAATAATGTTGTAAGTGCGCATACTTTCGGGGCAGTAATGGGTTCTTTAAGGCATTTATAATAAAAATTTATCCACCCATCGGCAACTTTCCCCCGAACTTCTTCATGAACTTTCCCATGTCACCCTTGCTGCCCTTGAACATCTTGACCATTTTTTTTGACTGCCTGTACTGCTTTATAAGTTCCCTGACCTCGTTTGCAGGGATTCCTGAGCCTTTTGCAATCCTTTCAACCCTGCCGGAGTCCACAAGTTCAGGGTCTTCCAATTCTTTTTTTGTAAAGCTCTGCATTGCATATTTCCATTTTTTAAGCTTAGATTCCTGGACCTGAAGCATTTCCTTTGGCAGCTTCAACTGCCCAAAGCCCGGAATCATCTCGACTATTTGCGACAAGGGGCCCATTTTTGACATTGATTCCATCTGCTCGTACAAGTCGATGAGGTTGAACTCGCCTTTCAAAAATCTCTTCCCCAAGTCTTCTGCGTCTTCAACCTTTATTACCTCTTTTGCCTTCTCCAGCAGCGCTTCCAAATCACCCATGCCCAGAATCCTTCCAACAAAACCCTGCGGATTGAATTGTTCCAAATCGTCAATTTTCTCCCCGATACCAATAAATTTTATCGGCGCGCCTGATACAGAGCATGCAGTCAAAGCTCCCCCGCCTTTTGCAGTGCCGTCCATTTTTGAGACAACAACTCCGGTTATGCCGCAGCTCTTGTGGAACTGCTCCGCCTGCTTTTGCGCTGCCTGCCCAATGTCTGCAGAAATCACGAGCAGGTTTTCATTTGGATTTATTTTTTTATTTACTTCTTCAATTTCTATAATTAAATCATGGCTTAATGCATCCCTTCCGGAAGTGTCAATAATCAACACATCATAATCCCCAAATTCATCCTTGTATTTTTCCCATATTTCAACAGCATCCTTTATTTTCTTGTCAGAGAATACTTTTACATTCGCGTGCTTTCCAACCTGCTCAATCTGCTCCATTGCAGCAGGGCGATGGACATCCAAGCCGACAAGCGCAACCTTGTGGCCCCTTTTTGAGAAGTACTTTGCAAGCTTTCCCGCTGTTGTTGTTTTTCCCGAGCCGAACAGGCCGACAAGCATTATCTTGAAGGGCTTTTTATTGACTTCTATTTTCTGCTGCTCTTTTCCCAGGAATGTTACAAGTTCATCATATACAATGTTGATTAACTGCTCTTTTTTTGTCAGGCCTTTTGGGGATTCCTCCCCAAGAGCCCTTTTTTTTATTTTTTCAGTCAGATCAAACACAAGCTTTACGTTTACATCTGCCTGCAATAAGGCTCTTTGAATGTCTTTCACTAACTCGTTGATTAGCTTCTCATCTACAAACAATGACTTTGCTATTTTTTGAAGCGTGTTTTTTAAGGCATCGCTTAATTTTTCCAATACCATAACAGATAGGATTAGAAAATGGTTTATAAAGATTGCTGGAAATGTGCATTAATCCAATAGAAACCTTTAAATCATGGTTTTGTCTTTAGCAGAATATGGCACTTTCAAAAAAGGAAGAGGATATCCTGAAGTCAATTAAAGTACCATCTGAAAACAACCCAAGAAAACCTGAATTCCCGCCGGGCAATCCAAAATTTCCAGCTACTCCAACTTATAGGATAAAGGTGCCTGGCTTCTCAAATGTGTGGCTTAAAGACGAAAGCATCAATCCCACGGGAACCCACAAGGACAGGATGGCATGGGAGATGGTTGTTACTTACAGGGATTTCCTGCTTGCCAAAAAAAATGGGCAGATAAAAGGGAAGCTGCCGCATATGTCAATTATATCTTCGGGCTCGGCGGCTGTTGCAATACAAACACAGCTTAAAAAATACAAACTACCCTGCCTCAAGGTTTTGGTTAACGCTGATACGGACACTTTCATTTTAAAGTGCATGAAAAAGATTGGCTGCGAAGTTTTTGAAACCAATTTATCGAAAAAGCCATTCCATTGGAAAGAGATTTTGGCGCTGACTCACAACTTAAACGGGTTTGACATCACTTCAAACGAGGCGCTTGGCCCCACAACAAGGTTTTATGACTGGATGAGCTATGAGATAATAAATAATTCGCCTGACTACTGCTTTATTCCCTTCGGCACTGGAAATCTGTTTGAGAATATCCTAAACGTCAACAAGAGGGAAGTGTCATCAAAAAATCACGATCCCAGATTTAAGGGCAATGTTGCAAAATTAAGGAACTGCAATTTTATAGGCGCAACATCAAACAACCCAAAAACAAAAGCTGACAAGCTCTACTCCCCACATCTGCCCTTTGTGCATTACGACGAGCATTGGATTCAGCTTTATAGGTACGCTGGATTCTGCGGGCATGAATCTGATGTTTGCCTTCTGAAGGAACATTTCCTTGACGCGGCGATGAAGATTGCCGAATCACAAGGCATACAATGCGAGCCTTCTGGTATTGCAGGGCTTGCGCTTATGCTGCAGATGAAAAACAGATTGCCAAAAAACAAAAAAATGCTTATTGTTAACACTGGCAAAACCAAATACCCCTAATCGATAGCTTCCAACCAATTCAAACCTATCAAAAGATATTTAAAAAGGATTAACTGCATTCTTTGCTATGCCAAGCAAAAACTTCCTATTGCTGTCGATGGAAGATGATAAGATAAAGAAAGTGTCGAATGTGATAAGCAACGACTCCTGCAGGAGGATTCTCGACTATTTGTCAGGCAAAGACGCAACAGAGTCTGAATTAGCGGCAAAGCTGAATATCCCAATTTCAACAGTACATTATAATCTGCAGCAATTGATGGAAACGGGCTTGATTGAGTCAAAAGAATTCCACTACAGCGAAAAGGGCAAGGAAGTAAGCCATTACCGGCTTGCAAACAAGTATATCATCATAGCTCCAAAAAAGACTTTCGGCATAAAGGAAAAATTAAAGGGCATTCTGCCAGTTGTTTTGATTGCAAGCGGCGCTGCTTTTGTCATACAATTAGTCAATAGGTATTTATCTAAAACAAGTGTTTTAAGCGGGGATTTAATGGCAAAATCAGCCATGGCTGAAAGCGCTGCTGCGCCTGCAGTTGCATTCATGGAAGCTTCAGCTCCTGCAAAGGCGTCATTACTGCCGCAGAACATTGCATTGTGGTTTTTGGCAGGCGCCATATTCGCATTGCTTGTATATTTGATGATAAGCATGTTTAGGAAGAGGTTAGATTAGAATGGATAAAAAAATCATAATAATATCAGGAATTATTACATTTATTATTTTCGGTTTTTTAATGGGGGCAATTATTGATTTTAAACCAACTTTTTGCACTCAAAAAGGATGTTATTGCCACAATCAACTAGAAGAAATTCCATGCAATAATTGTGGTTCATCCGATCCTTTGTTTATGACTTTCATAATCAATGTAGAAAAAGATTGCTCATCTAAAGAGATTGTTATATGCGAGAATGACAAAGCTGTAGGCAAAAGGTTTGATGTGGATTATGGTTCATGTAAATATAACCTAAAATTTTTCGGTGGCACAATTGATAATTGGATATTATCTATTAGAACGTTGCTTTTTGGATATCCTGGTTCAGAAGATATTGAAGAGGTATCTGTAGGGCAGACGTCTTTGCCATAAAAACAAATTTAATAAACATTGATTGATAACTTCAACCCAATTTGAAGCTATCGCTGGGTATTTATATATAGGCATATTACACATAAAATGATGATGAAAATGAGAATAAGCAACTTTGGGCTTTGGATTTTAATGGCTTTCCTAGTTATAGCTGCTGTTGCGTGCAAGCCGGAAATCACAGAAGACAAGGGGCTTGAAACTTCGCAGGAATTAAAAAAGTTCTCTTCAGTTAATGAATTGAGGGAGTACCTGCAGAAAAACGCACAGGCAAGCTACGGCACCAAATATTTTGGCGGCATTTCAAGAGCCATGACGATGGAGGTTACAGAAAGCGCGGCTCCATCGGCAAAAATGGCAGCTGATTCAGGCGCATCACAGTATTCCACGACAAACATCCAGGTTGAGGGCGTTGACGAGGCTGACTTTGTGAAGAACGACGGCAGGCATATTTACACGCTCACTCAAAACAAGCTGGTTATTGTTGATGCTTACCCTGCTGAAAATGCAAAAATAGTCTCTGAAACAAAAATAGGCGGAATGCCAAGAAACATGCTTGTCAACAAGGACAGGCTTGTTGTGTTCTCAGACGACAACGCCCAGGTGCCTTACTTTGCAGAGTTTGACTTCGTGCCAAGGCCGAGGTACACCCAAAAAACCCATGTCTTTGTTTATGACATAGAGGACAGGAGCAGCCCAAAGCTCGTAAATGACTACAGCATAAACGGCTATTACTTTGAATCAAGAATGATTGGCGATTATGTGTATTTCATCGCCAAGGACAATGTTTATTTTGACGGCCCGATAATAGCGTTGCCCGCAATAAGGGAGTCCTCAAGAATCATAGCAAAGCCTGACATTTACTATTTTGACAATCCCGAGCAGAACTATGTTTTCCACACAGTAGCTTCATTCAACATTTTTGATGACAACGATGAAGTTAATGCAAAAACATTCATGATGGGCTACTCAAACACATTGTATGTATCGCAAAACAACATTTACATTGCATACCAGAAGAACCGGCCATGGCGCTATTACGAGGCGCATAACGAGGAAAGGTTCTATGAAGTTGCTGTGCCATTGCTTCCGAGCGAAGTTAGAAGCGAAATAAACGAAATAAAAAATGACGCCAGCCTGAGCTCCCAGGAAAAATGGGACAAAATTTCCTCGATTTTGGAAGACATGTACAACAGCATGGAAGATGGTGAAAGGCAGAAGCTGATTGAAAAAATAGAAAAGGCAATCGAGGAATACGAGATAAAGCTTGAAGCAGAGAGAAGGAAAACTGTCATCCACAAAATTGGCATTGACAGCGGCAATATAGAATACAGGGCAAAAGGCGAGGTTCCGGGCTATCTGCTCAACCAGTTTTCAATGGACGAGCACAATGGCAATTTAAGGGCTGCAACAACAACAGAAATATGGGCAAGAAAATCTGTGATGTACAACAATGTCTTTGTGCTTGATGATGGCATGGGCACAATCGGAAAGCTTGAGGCAATCGCCCCTGACGAGAGGATTTACTCGACAAGGTTTTTGGGCGACAGGCTGTACATGGTTACATTCAAGAGGATTGACCCCCTGTTCGTGATAGACTTGTCATCTCCTGAAAACCCCGAAATACTTGGCGAGCTTAAAATACCCGGATTTTCTGACTATCTGCATCCTTACGATGAAAACCACATCATAGGCATAGGAAAGGAAACAGAAGGCAATGAATGGGGCGGGGTTTCTTTAAAAGGAGTGAAGCTTGCATTGTTTGATGTTTCAGACGTGAAAAACCCGAAGCAGCTTGACAAGTATGAAATTGGCGAGGCTGGAACTGACTCTGAGGCTTTGCATGAGCACAAGGCATTTTTGTTTGACAAAAACAAGAATTTGCTTGTGATTCCAGTCACAGAAGTAAGGGGCAAGATGGAATATGATTCAAGGCTTGGCTATTACAGGCAGAGATTGTGGCAGGGAGCTTACGTGTTCGACCTCAATGTCCAAGACGGATTCAAGGTAAAGGGAAAAATAACCCATAATGAAGGAGACGAGCAAAGCGATTATTACTACTACAGCTCGCCCAATGCAGTCAGAAGAAGCCTTTACATGGACGACGTGCTTTACACAGTTTCAATGGGCAAGATAAAGGCAAATGACCTGAACGACATTGAAAATGAAATCAAGGAGATAAAGCTGCCTTATGAAAAGCAAAGATATGATTATCCTTATCCTGTCAAGGCAGTTGGAAGCCCGGGGATGGCTGTGCCTGAATCTGCAGTTGCAGAGCGTGACATATAGGCAATGCACTGCCTTAAATAGTTAGGGAAATATTTATAAATTATATACTTATTCTATGCAAGAGTTTGTATAGTGATGAAAAATGGAAGAAGGAATTGAAGCTCGTATGAAGATGCCTGTAAGATTTCCGTCTGAACCATGGGCCGTATTGCAACCTGACCCATCGACCCCATATGACTTTTTTGGAGAATATCGCCAAAGATTTCGTCAAGATCCTGAAAAAATGTTGATGCTTGCAGTGCTTGAGGATGCAGTAGGAGTATATCAAAAAAATTTATTTGAGAGAAGCAGAAAGGGGAAAGCCAAGTTTAGAGAAGCTGAAGAATACATTTTAGAGGAAGGTAGCGATTGGCCATATTCTTTTGAAAATGCATGTGAATATGTGGGGTTGAATCCAGACTATGTCAGGCAAGGGCTTACAAATTGGAAAGAACAAAGGCTTGCCAATGCTTTACCAAAAAGTGCAAAAAGGAAGTATATCACATCAAGATAAAATATCAAATCTCAAACTTAACCTTTTTCTCCTCGATATTCTTCATTGATTTTTTAATTAAATCATCAACCTTGACGTCAAAATAAACCTTGTTGTCAATTGTCCTTACTGCAACCGTGCCTTTGCTTTCTTCCTTCTCGCCAACCGTTAAGATGAGCGGAATTTTCTGCGCCTGCGCCTCCCTCACTTTGTAGCCGACGCTTTCTGTCCTGTCGTCCAGCTCCGCCCTTATGCTGTTTTTTTCGAGCTCCTCTTTTATTTTGTTTGCGTAATCTGAATATTTGTCAGAAACAGTTAAAATCCTGGCTTGGATTGGAGCAAGCCATAACGGCAGTTTTCCGGCATAATGCTCAACCAATATTCCAATGAATCTTTCAAGAGAGCCAAGCAATGCCCTATGAATCATAATAACCCGATGCTTTGCATTATCCGCCCCGACATAATTTGCATCAAACCTTTCAGGCAGCTGGAAATCAAGCTGAATTGTTGCAAGCTGCCAGCTTCTTCCCAAGGCATCCTTGATATGGAAGTCGATTTTGGGCCCGTAGAAAGCGCCTTCCCCTGCCTTGATTTCATATTTTATGCCCTTGCCCCCAAGCGCTTTCTTAAGCGATTCCTCTGCTGTGCTCCAGTCTTCAATCTTTCCCATGAATTTTTCAGGCCTTGTGCTGAGCTCAACCTTGTACTCAAAATCAAAAATCTTTTTATAAATAAAATTTGTAAAATCAAGCACACTAATTATTTCTTCTTCAATCATTTCAGGAGCGACAAAAATATGCGCGTCATCCTGCGACATTTTTCTCACTCTTGTTAGTCCTGCCAAAGTTCCTGAAAGCTCGTTCCTGTGCAAAGGCGCAAAGTCAGCAATCCTCAAAGGCAGCTCTTTGTAGCTTCTTGACTTGGACTTGTAAATGAGAACATGAGAGGGGCAGTTCATCGGCTTTATTGCATATTCTTTGCCTTCAGATTCCAAAGTGAACATGTGCTCTTTAAAATGCTCCCAGTGCCCTGATGTAAGCCACAATGATTTATCGTACAGCAAGGGAGTTATAACCTCCTGATAGCCTCTTTTCTTGTACTCTGCCCTGATAAAATTCAATAATTGGTTGTAGATGACTGCGCCTTTTGGGTAGAAGAACGGCGCTCCAGGGCTTTCCTCAAAAAAGTTAAACCATTCAAGCTCTTTGCCGAGCTTTCTGTGGTCCCTTTTTTCAGCCTCTTCGATAAGCTTCAGGTGCTGCTCCAGCATACTTTTTTCAGGAAAGCTTATGCCGTAGATTCTCTGCAATTGCTGCTTTGTCTGGTCTCCGCGCCAATAAGCCGATGAAATCTTTGTGAGCTTGAAAGCCTTTATCTTTCCCGTACTTGGTATATGGGGTCCCTTGCACAAGTCAATAAAGTCGCCCTGCCTGTAGGCGCTCAAGGGCTGTTTTTCTTTATGGAATTCATCAATCAGCTCTATTTTGTACGGGTTGTCTTTGAATAATTTTTTTGCCTCGCTTTCTGTAAGCTCAATCCTCTCGACTTTGTAGTCTTTTTCGACTATTTCGCGCATTCTCCCTTCTATTTTTGCCAAGTCTTCTGGCGTGAAATGGTGCGCAATGTCAAAATCATAGTAGAACCCCCCTTCCACAACAGGGCCTATTGTCAACTTTGCATCCGGAAAAAGCTCAATGACTGCCTGCGCAAGAAGATGGGCTGTGCTGTGCCTGAAAACTTCCAATCCTTCCTTGTCCTTAAAAGTCAGGATCTGCAAAGTTGCATCCTCATTAATAGGCACAAACAAGTCTTTTAGCTTATCATTAACCCTTGCAATCAAAGCGTCTTCACCAAGCCTTTTGCCTATGCCAAAGGCTATCTCTCCTGCAGTGATTCCTTTATCGAATTCCCTTGCGCTCCCGTCAGGCAATGTTATCTTGATTTTTGGCATGTTAAAAATCACCTGTGATTTTTGATATGCTCGGAAATCCCCGATTTCCGACATTTTTTGTTTGTTTACTTTTGTTTGGTTTAAATATTTTGTTGAAAAATAAAAATTAAAGAATTTATATAAAACAATGGGCAGCTTTCAAGCTGTTGTTGTAGTTGTAGACGTGGTTGAAAACAAAGTTGTATTTTCGAGCGACAAAATTAGTTTCATGGCTAATGCTGAAAATTAGCTTATATTTAAAACTTTTCCTTCCAAAACCGCAATGTTTATAAACTATTACTCTTAATAACTATAAAAATAGTAGTATTTTTATTAAAAATATTAAAATTAATGATAATGGATGCAAAATTCATAGGCAAGTCCAAGCTGACCGGGCAGGGGCAGTTGACATTGCCGCAGGAAGGAAGAAAGGACCTGAAGATAGCCGCAAAATCAGAAGTGTACTGGTACGAATTTAATGATGTGCTTGTCTTGATTAAGGAGTTAGTCAATCCGAAAGAATTGGCTAATTTTGTGTTCAACAAAAAGAAAAAGAAGTAAAAATCTCAAAAATAAAATGGTAACTTTGCCGTTTCAAAGGCCTTTTGGATTGTGGGCGCTGATAGCCGTTGCTGTATTCATCATCCTCTATCTCAGAAGGCCGAAGCCGCAGGAAAAAATAATACCATCTTTGATGTTTATAATGCAGGACGCGAAAAGGTCAAAGCAATACGCTTTTTTCCAGAAGCTGATGACGAATCTGCTTTTTTTGCTCCAGCTGCTTTCAATCTTGGGGCTGGCATTGGTGGCTGCAGCCCCGTTCGTGAAGTTAAAGTATGATGTCACCTCGGAAAATACGGTCATAATTCTCGACGTAAGCGCGTCAATGCAGGCGAAGGAAAACGGCATTTCAAGATTTGATAAGGCTCTGGAGCAGGCTAAAAAAGTCCTGAGCGGGCGCAACAGCATAATAATGGCTGAAAACTTGCCTTTGATTGTCCTGGAAAATGAGAACACGGAAATAGCATTGGATGTTTTGTCAAAAATAAAGCCGAGGGCTACAACAACAAACCTCGGGGATGCGCTGCTTCTCGCAAAAGACATCCTGGCTGACAAGCCCGGCAGGATAATTGTATTCAGCGATTTTCTTGCGACAGAAGGGCCTGACGTGGAGGTTGTCAAGACGGCAATAATGTCTGAAGAAAAGGTAATAAACTTTGCCGACATGTCGAACAATGCAAAAAATACAGGCATTACCCGTCTTGAAGTCGGAAAATACAATACCAAGGTTTACGTCAAAAACTTCAACAAGGAGCCGGTGCAAAGAGCTATAAGGATTGTCAGGGATAATAAGGTCGTTACCGAGACAAAGGTGACCATAGCGCCAAACTCAATTGAGAACTTCATTTTTGACACTCCTGCGGGCATTTCCAGGGTGGAGCTCGAACCAAAAGACGACATGGCTGCTGACGATGCTGCTTACGTTGCAACCCCGCCAAAAATAAAAAATTCCGTGCTTTTGGTGACTAACGAAAGGGAAAAAACAAACATGGAGCTTGCCCTTGAAGCTGCAAAGGACATTGAGTTAAACGTTGTAAGGCCGCCGGTAATGACAATCAACTCAAAAAAGGAGAAGATAGAGCCTTACAAGCATGACGTGATAATCCTGTACAAGATCAATAAAAACCAGCTGGTGCCGGGCACTTTTGAGGACATTGAGGACTATGCAGACAAAGGAGGCAATGTAATAATTGCTGCCCAGGACGACTTAAAGGACTTCAACATGAGAAGCCTGCCGGTTGTTGAGCTGAAAAGCAAGCTTAACAAGCCGACAAAAGTCTGCGTTGAGACGATAAACCAGATAACAAAGCAGTTTGAGAAGGAAAGGTGCTTCACAGCAACATCTTCTTATTTCGGCGCTGAGGCAAAAAAAGGCACAGTAACTTTTGCATCTGCCGACGACAAGACTCCATTAATCGTTTACGGGGAGAAGAAGAAAGGAAAGGTTGTCTACTACGGGATTATGGATGACACAAGCGACTTCAGGACTCTGCCTTCTTATCCGATATTCTGGAATTCGCTGATTAACTTCATGGCAGGCGCAGAGGACATAAAAGACTTCAATTACAGGACCGGAAAAATTGTGACAATAAGCGAGCAGAAAGTCAAAACGCCCTCTTCAAGCCTTACAGCCTCAAAGCTTTTGATGGACGAAGTCGGAATTTACGAGTTTGACAGCAGAAAATTTGCAGTCAACCTTCTGGACGAGAAGGAATCCGATATAAGCCTGCCGTCAAGAGTGGAGACAATAAAAGAAAGGGAGAAGCTGCTCGAGAGGGAAAGCAGGGAGCACGACTTCAACCTTGAATTTGCAATTCTGGCTATTGTGTTCCTGCTTATGCTGACTGAATTTTTTTACATAAAAAGGAGAGGTGATATATGAGACAATGCAATGATAATATTTCAATATTTAAATTAACACGATAAAAACAAAATTAAAAAATAACCAAAAAATAAAATGGCGTTTATAATACCCAGTTACCCAAGCATTTACTGCATATCAAAGTACTGCGTGCGCTACTCGTATATTCTTGTGGCAATCGTGCCTGTGCTTTTGCTGATTTTCTGGCTTACAAGAAAAACTTTTGTAAAATTCGGCAACAGGCTTGAGCTGGAAGCTTATTTGAAGTCCAAGAAAACAGACAGGAAGATTGTGCTTGCGTTAAGGAGCCTTGCCTTTGCTTTCCTGATGATTGCCCTGGCATCTCCATTTGTGCTGGAAAGCAAGAGCGTGCCCGGCAACCCAAGGCTGACAATTCTCGTCGACAATTCAAGCTCTATGCTGCTGTACAACCCGGGAATTGCATACGAGCTCTACAAAAAGCTCGAGGGCTCGATTCCGGTAAACATAAGGACAATAGCAAGCGGCGAGCAGTCATCAATAGGCAACGGCATCCTGAACAACATTGAGGGGGATGACAATATCATGGTTATAAGCGACGGCGTCAACAACGAGGGAAAATTGCTGGGAGACATAATGCTGTTTGCATCAGGAATAAACTCGTCTGTAAGCACGCTGAAAATGGAGGCCGTGAAAAACGATGTTGGAGTTACAGTTGACGGGCCTGCCGAGCTGATAAAGGACACAGAAGGCGATTTTGTTGTCAGGGTTGCAGTTGTCGGGAAAAACCTCCCTTATACAATTCAAGTGACAATGGACGAATCAACACTTATTTTGGAGGAGCAGGCAAGCACCTCAAAGGAGTTTGTTTTTTCAAGAAAGTTTCCGGAAGGCGAGTACCACAAGCTGACTGCAAAGCTCCTTGGCATCGGAAATGAGGATTACTTCCAAAACAATAATGTTTTCTACAAGAGCATTAAAATAGTGCCAAGGCCGAAAGTGCTATACGTCTCTGAAAAAAGCTCGCCTTTGGCGCAGGAGCTCAACAAGATATACGAGTTGGAGGTGAAAAACTCGCTTCCAAGCGACTTGTCAGGGTACATGGCAGTCATATTCAACGATATAGCTGCCTCAAAAATAACCCCTTCAATGGACAAGCTCACCGATTACGTCTCAGACGGCAATGGCTTGCTGTTTGTCGGAGGCGAAAGCTCCTTTGACAGGGGCGGCTATAAAGGCACTTTGCTCGAGACTTTGCTGCCGATAAAAATAGGCGCCAGCGAAGAGCAGAACAAAAGCGACATAAATGTTGTTGTTGTTATTGACATATCGCATGGAACAGAGGACTATGTTGCCGTTGAAAAGGCGCTTGCATTGAGCGTCGTTGACAGCCTCAGCGAGAAGAACAATGTGGGCGCGGTTGCATTCAACACGCAGCCGTACCAGATTGCCGAAATAAAGCCATTAAGAGAGCACAAAAAAGAGCTGAAGGAAAAGATATCGAGGCTTAAGTTTGACGGTCAGTCCTTCTTCAATCTTGGAGTTGAAGGGGGGTTCAGGATGCTCAGCAAAGTCGGGGGAAGCAAGAACATCATTTTTATCAGCGACGGCAAGACAACCTACCAAAAATTAAGGGAAGACACATTGGAAACAGTAAGAAATGTGAATGCATTGGGCGTCAAGGTTTTTGTTGTAGGAGTTGGCACAGACACCGATGTCCAATCTTCAGACAACAACCTTTTCCTTGCCAACATGGCTGCATTAGGAGAAGGAACATACTACAACACTAATATTGAAAACAAATTGAAAGTGCAGTTCGGCGACAGAGATGAAAGCAAAGGCGAGGAATTCTACAACACTCTTGTGCCGATTGACACAACACATTTCATAACCCTTGCATTGGATGACATGCACGCAACCATCTCGGGCTATAATTATGCTGTTCCGAAGCCCGCTGCAAGGCTCCTTGTCACCACAAATAAAAATATTCCTGTTCTTGTGGTCTGGCGCTTTGGGCTGGGAAGGGTTGTGACATTGACAACTGATGACGGGCTGAAATGGGCAGGCGACTTGCTGAATAAGAAAAATTCGAAGCTGCTGACAAGAAGCATAAACTGGGCTATCGGCGACCTGGGAAGGAAAAAATCATATGATGTCGCAATAAGGGACACAGTCCTCGGCAAACCGACAAGCGTAAATGTCATAGCAAAGGAAATGCCAAAGTCTGACGAACTTGAATTCGCGAAAATAGACACTAATCTGTATTCTGCAGAGCACACCCCAAAAGAAATTGGCTACAAGGAGATGCTTGGGGCGACTTTTGCAGTAAATTATAATGACGAATACGCAAACCTTGGCATTAATCCCGAGTTCACAACCCTGGTGGACAAGACAGGCGGCAAGGCCTTTGAACCAAGCGATACCAAAGGAATACTGGAATTTGTCAGGGCAAAATCGAAAAGAATAAAAATTGATTCAACTGATTACAGGTGGCCGCTTGCAATAATTGCAATGCTGCTGTTTTTAAGCGAGATAGGGATAAGAAGGTACAGGGAAAATATGGAGAAGAAATAAAATGGCGATAATGAAAAGGGATGTAAATTTGGGGCTGCTTCTATTGATAGCAGCTGCATTGCTGATGTTCAGCGGCTTCACGGTCTATTACCAGACTACATTCAAGAACGTGTCAAAAAGCTTTGAGATAAAGCTCAATGAGCTTGAAGGCGTGAGCAAGGAGCTTGAGGCGAAGCGCGGGCAGCTCAATGAGACAAGCGTGCAGCTTCAGCTAAAAAAGCAAAAGGAAGAAAGCCTGAGCGAGCAGTATGTCGATGTCAAGTCTGAAAGGGACCAGCTTGAAACAGATAAGAACAAGCTTACAGCTGAATTGGCAAGCACAAAGTCAAGCTTAGCGGCAACAGCTGCAAAATTGACAGAAACCCAAAGCCAATTGGCATCTTATGTAAAACTTGCCCAGGATTTGACCAGCCAGGTGAATAATTTGAAGTCAGATGTAACAAGATTGGACAAAAAGGTTGACTGCCTTAAGAGCAAGGCAGACGCCGACGAAGGGAGCTGCTAAAATAAGATGAAACAATTCCAAAGCGTAGTCAGGGAAATAAACAGGACTTTGAACGAGATAGTATTCTTTGAGAACCTTGTAAACGCAACTTTAGTGTTTCTTGTATTTTATCTTTTACTGTCGGTTTTTGATTTCCATCCGCTGTATGCTTTGCTGCCATCCTTGCTTTATCTTGGGTTTTATTCCTACATGAGCTTTAAGTCCTACAAGCCCGGCATTGTAGAGGGCAAATACGCGCCATTAAAAGAGAAGTTAAGGACAGCTGCCGACAATATTGGGTTGGAAAACCCGATTGTTGATGAGCTTGAATATGAAGTGACGGCTGAAATGAAGAATGTAGGCTTATCGATGTTTATCAGCCCAAAAGTTTTGTCTTACAAGATATTCGCGGTTATGCTGCTCTCATTTATGATAATATTTGCAACAACCCTGAACTTGAAGATTCTGGAGTTTGCAAGGCAGAAAGTTCCTGACATATTTGACGCAAACCTGAAAACAGTCGGCAATTTTGTCGCCACGAAGCTTGAAACAAGCGAGGACATTTACGGCAAGGAGGATGTTGCAAAGCTCGGCGACAAGGAGCTTAACATACGCATCAAGCCGGTTAACTTCAAGGTTAATGTCCGCGAGGAAGGCGAAGCCCAGCAGCAGAAATTTGAGACTGTCTTTCCAAAGGAGCTTGCTGTGAAGGAAACGGTTGCCTACGAGGAGAACATCCCGCAGGAGCAGCAGGAGCTTGTGAAGAACTATTTTAAATTACTCACGCAATAACGCAAATTCGCAAATATGGGCGAATTTGCGGGATTGAAAATTGTCGGACTAAAGTCCGAGGTATTATACCGACAATTTCCAATAAAGAAAAAATAAAATAAAAAATAACAATAACAAATTAAATAATAAAATCAAAAAATAATAAAAAATAGAAAAATTTAAATATATGTTATGTTATACCATATGGTATGGTAAGCCATATAGTAATCAATAAGATTACTAAATTCAGAAATTACATCATCAAACTTACAGGCTACCAATTTATAAAAAGCGATAAAAATCCATTAGGGTTAAAGTATTCGTTTGTTTTGATTAAAGACAATGCAAGAATTTTGGGTTATGATAATCATGAAAACAAGCCACCGCATGTCCATAGGGGCAATAAAGAATATCCTTATAAGTTTATTGATATAGGAACAGCAATAGATGATTTTCATAAAGAAGTTAAAAAATTGATTTGGAGTAATTAAAATGGAAACCATAAAGATTAAAAAAATAAATGTTGTGATTGAAGACTTGGACACATTTTTTGATAAGTCCAAAAAGGAATTCAAAAAACTGCAGGAAGGAAAACTGAAAAAATCAATTGACATCCTATCTTTAAGCGAGGACGAGTATAGGGGCTTGTTTAGCAAGAAAAGATTGGATATCATCAAAGCTTTGAGGTATAAAAAATTTATATCCATTTACGAACTCGCCAAACAACTTAATAGATCATATAAAAATGTCTATGACGACGTAAACCTGCTTTTGGAGCTGGGCGTAATAGAAAAAGCAGAGGACAAAAAAACGCATAAGGACAATTATTATGTTGAATTTGATAGAATTAGTGTTGAGATACCTATCTTTAGTTGAGGTAGAAATAAATAAAACAATTATTTAAAAAATCATTGAGGTGGTTAATGTGGTCTTAACGAAGAATTACAAGCAGATTTTTGACGAGCTTCAGAAGGAAGCAGGCAAGGTTATTATCGGGCAGGAAAGCGTGGTGGAGCAGATTCTCGTGGCGATTTTGTGCGACGGGAATGCGCTGCTGGAGGGCTATCCCGGGCTTGCAAAAACCCTTACTGTAAGGACTCTTGCGCAGCTCATGGACCTGAAGTTCAGCAGGATACAGAACACCCCTGACCTTATGCCGTCCGACATAACAGGAACTTACATAATCGAGGAGGTTTCCGGCAAGCGCCAGTTTAAATTCCAGCCAGGTCCAATCTTTGCAAATGTCGTGCTTGCAGACGAGATTAACCGGGCAACTCCAAAAACGCAAAGCGCTTTGCTGGAGGCGATGCAGGAAAAGCAGGTCACAGTCGGAACAAACACCTTTAAGCTTGACTTGCCTTTTTTCGTGCTTGCAACTCAAAACCCGATAGAGCAGGAAGGCACCTACCCATTGCCTGAAGCCCAGGCAGACAGGTTTCTGCTCAAGATTAACGTGACATACCCGACTTATGAGCAGGAGCTGCAGATCACCGACAGGTATTCGGCAGAGGCAAAAGACACAAAGCTCAAGGTTATGCTCAACAAAAACCATCTGCTGACTTTGCAGGGCCTGACAAGGCAGGTTCCGATTGCAAATGACATCAAGCAAAGGGCTGTCAAGATTATTCATGCAACAAGGCAGAACAAGGAGGTAATCCAGTACGGCGCATCGCCAAGGGCTTCAATAGGCCTGATTTTGGCTTCGAAAGCAAGGGCATTGGTGCAGGGCAGGAACCATGTAAGCAACGAGGACCTGAATCTGCTTGCATACCCAATCCTGAGGCACCGCATTATTCTGAATTTCGAGGCTGAAAGGAAGGGCATGTCAAAAGACGACGCAATCAAGCAGATTTTGGATAAAATAAAGTAATGAATTTGAAAGGATTGTATAATTATTAAAAATTCAATCCGTAATTTGCTTCGCAAATTACAACATCTTGCCGCCCCGCATTGGGCGGAATATTATTATAGAGAGTTTTGAAAAAAGTGGTTTTTTTGTATAAAAATTATTTTTCTCTGATTTAAAAACAGAAAAAGAATTCTGCTTCTTGTTTTTCTCTCAGTTTTTGTTGTCTGCTCACCATTTTTCCAC
>Ga0209541_10004177_pt1 | contig 25843 bp, 28 predicted proteins | sample RifCSPlowO2_01_FD_184027 | JGI IMG/M metagenome (GOLD analysis project Ga0209541, IMG submission 184027) | Groundwater microbial communities from Rifle, Colorado - Rifle CSP2_plank lowO2_0.1 (SPAdes) (version 2) | ecosystem: Environmental > Aquatic > Deep subsurface > Groundwater | place... | reverse complement strand
AGCGTGGTTTTGCCGTGGTCGACATGCCCCATGATGACCACAATCGGCGAGCGCTGTTTTTTTGTGTCTTTACTGTCCGCCATAGTGCTACTATGGTATCAGAAAAACGCTGAAAATACAAGGAAAATTCCTTGTTTAGTAATAAAAAACTCATTTGGCGGAGGCGGAAGGATTCGAACCTTCGAGGGGATTTCTCCCCTAAATTCTTAGCAGGAATTTGCCTTCAGCCGCTCGGCCACGCCTCCTATTTTGCCGTTAACTATCCAGTCGAGTTTATCTTGTTTTAAAACTATCTTCAAGTTTTGCCTCAGAATTATTTCTTATTGAATCGCTTAAAATAGTCGTCAATTTCATCTCGCAGTTCAATTCCTACCCTCTCGAAACAATCCAACAAATCTTTATAGGTATTTTTACCACCAAGAAAATCCCAGAACTCGCTAGCCACCCTAAGTTCCTTTTCGAGGTCAAGCATGCCTCGCATTGTCCAACGATTGTAAGGTTCTGGCTCATATGGATTATAAGGAATTGCAATTAAGGTATTCACCCTTGCCTTGGGGTTGTTCGTCAAAAAAACAGCGATCCACTCGAGAAGTGTTCGTTTGAATTCCTTGAAGCCGCCGGCATTGGGTTTCGCAGTTTTTATATCGAAAAGAAAAAATTCTCCATTCTTGGATTCCACCATTAAATCAATCCGTGTCGGCTTCACTTTAATCATTTCTCCTCGCTGACACACTTTCCTTATCATTTCTGTTTCTTTCTCTTTGTCCGGAACAGTTTTTGCGGTAATAAGTCCATCAATAATTTTCTGAATGGTCTTTTGTGCCTCGCTGCTTATATGTTCTCCGGCTATAGCCTGAGAAGTCGCGGTTTTGAAAGTTTTTTGTGCTAGAGCAAGGCCAACCGGCTCAAAAATACTCGTGCCGAAATTCGTGTTGAGCGAATGAATGAAGGAATACAAAGCAAGTCTATCTTTGCCGAGTAATCGGGTGTGGAAAGGCATTGATGCCGGTTCCGGCTTATAATTTTGGAACTTATTGCGTGAGCTCGCCTTTAAAACTTCTTCAACGCTTTTTACTTGTTCTTTTGATAGTGCCATAGAGTTATTTTGCCTTAAGGTGAAAAATTATCTCGGAATACGGATTTCGATCCCTCTCTGTTCTGTTCAATACTGGTCGCTTGAATTGATTTACAATTTTCATTTGAGCTTGCTCGGCAATCGAAGGATACAGATTATATTTATCGTTTGCTACAAGAAAAACATCAAAATCTTGCTTGAGATATCGTTTGCAATTATTCAACACGTCTGCAATTCCTTGCGCATAGGATTTGCGGGCTTCAACACCTTGCCCTTTGTATAGCGGCCCTATTTCCAGATCATCTTTACGTTTAAAACCTAAAAGATCATAAGCATATGCATGTTGCTCGTGGTAATCGATTTGCCCGACATAGGGGGGCGAGCAAAATATACCAGAAATTTTTTGTTTCTTTAAAATTTCTGAAAAAGCAGGGCTTTGCTTTTCTACTTTTTCAAAAATATCCACCGTTCGTGAGTCGCCTGCAATAACCGAATAATGCGTGGGCTTGCGTAGCACTTCAAATCCTTTAATTCTATCAAAAGTATCAATCGCATAGCGATTTAGCATTGTTGTTATCGAAAATAGGGGTTTGCAAATTTTTTTATGCTTATAGCAATAATACGTTGTTAATTGAGGCTCTTTAAGAGTCGCAAGATCGCTATGTGTGGTAGCACGACAAGACCTAATTGTTCTGCTAAGAATCAAGGCAAGAATTTTCTTCGTTTTTGTATCTTTTTCTTGTCTTATTGTTTTAAAAACACGGTCAATTTCCTTGCGTACGCTTTCTATAAACCATATATCAAGGAAAGAAGAAGATGCATTCTGCTTGATCTTTATTGAATATTTTTTAAGAAGTTTTTGATATGTAGGTAAAAATTCTTTTTCCTTCTCGCTGGCAAATTTACTTTCATTAAAAGTTTTCTGATTAACTTTGTATTTGAAATCGTAACCTGGAAAGTGTACCGAATTAAATTTTGCAAGTTCCGCTAAGAGTTCGCTTTCAAACTCCTGAATTCTTTTATCATGCTCAAAATAATCCAACGCCGTGAGCATTTTTTTGATCGCCCCCTTTAGATATTTGTCATCATAGTGCGTTGCCTTACAGCTCGCTATCATGCAGTTAAATTCTGATACGTCTATTCCTATAGAGTGAATACCAAGCTCGAGAGATTGAATGATTGTTGTTCCAGAGCCTAAAAATGGATCGAGGATAATATCGCCAGTTTTGAAATAGGCTTTTTTCTTGAAATCATCCGTATGGCCATCTATAAAATATTCAACAAGCTGTGGAATATATTTGCCTTTGTATGGATGGAGTCGGTGAACATGCTTTGTGGTGTCCCTCTCTCGCAAATTATCAAAAGAAAGTGCCCAGTTCAGATCATTGCCCAGGTTTTTCTTCCAAATTATTTCACGTTTACCATTGTACGATTGATAATATTTTTTGAGATCACTTAAGTCAACGAGAGTTGACCCGTTTTCGCTATGCTTCTTAACCTTGCCGTATTGGACAAGATAAGAAATATTTGTGGGCGACACCTCCTTGTCTAGATAGTCAGTTGCCCACTTTGACGCTTCTGGTATAGATACTAAAGACATAAAATTATTTATCATTTATTAAAATTCTCTCCTAAGAACTCCCACAACCTTGCCTTGTATTTCGATATTCGTTTCGTAAAAAGGCTTCATGTATTTATTTGCCGGAACTAATTTAACACGATTTTTCTCCTGATATATTCTTTTCAACGTCACTTCGTTTTTTTCAGGTAAATAGGCAACGGCCTTTTCGCCATCATTAATTGTTTGCTGTTCGCGCACAATCACGATATCTCCATTAGAAATTCCTTCATCAATCATGCTAGTGCCTAAAACTTTTAAAGCATAGTGATTCCCGCTTTTTCCGAGCATACTTCGTGGAACTTCTATCGGTTCGGGGTTTTGAATTGGTTCAATGGGGCTGCCAGCGGCTATCAACCCCATAAGTGGTATTTTTACAACTCCACTTTTATGATCGTTAAATGTTTGTATAGACCGTTTTTTACCTTTTTCAGTCGTGAGCAGATTCTTTTTCCGTAAATAAGAAACATGCTGGTGAATAGTTGGGATAGAAACTTTTAAGTAGCCAGCAATTTCCGCAAGGGAAGGCGAATAACCTTTTATTCTCTGAAATTTCGAGATGAAATCCAAAACTTCAGCCTGTTTTTTGGAGGGGGTTTTTATCCCCAAACCCACATTTGACTTTTTCGACATACCTGAAGTATAATACCTTACATAAACCTAATCAAGCGGAGTTATCCCCAGAAAATTATGGCAAATTATCACAGCTAAAAAATATGAACCAAAAAACCAAAGAAAAACTGAAAATGCACAACCCAGAGTTTTATGATGCAACGGAAAATCGCGTTGCTATAACTCAAGAACATTCTCTAATAGAACTCTTTCGGGATGCAAGATCGGAAAGCGGTTCTATTGCAACACTTATCGGATCTTTTTCAGTGTTTCTGTCGACCATGCTTACTCTGGCTTCTACAGAGACATTCAAGGAAAAATTTGGTGTTCCTGCGTCCAGCTGGCAAGCGATATTTACAATAGTCGCATTACTTTCTGTAACTATTACGATTTGGGAGTCGGTTAAACTTATAGTTCGCTGGCGACGAAAAAATTTTTGGAGCGAAGATATTGTGAAATCAAAGTTCTTTTGTGAGGATAAAAAACTTAGGAGCAGAACTAACTCCGCACCTCAAAGTAATAGCAAACGAGACGCAAAGTAATTGTCCTATGAATAAAACGCCAAAAAACGTAGACGCCTACATGGAACAAAACCAAACACAGCGCAATAAATCCGCGTCATACATAAGAAGCTTCGTCTTTGGCGTTGAAGACAGCCTTGTGTCGACCGTCGGCTTGCTCTCCGGCGTCGCGATAACGGGCGCGTCCGCGAAAACCATTTTCGTTACCGGAATAGTGCTTATTTTCGTTGAAGCGTTCTCGATGGGCGCGGGAAGTTTTCTGGCGGAACACTCGGCCGATGACTATGAGTTCAAGTCCGCGCCGTCCGCGCGTAAATCGATGTTGGACGGCCTGATCATGTTCGTCTCGTATTTCATCGCCGGGTTCATCCCGCTCTCTCCGTATCTCATGACGGAACCAGGCGCGGCATTTCCTATCTCCATCGCCGCTTCACTCATAGCTCTTTTCTTTCTGGGTATCGCGAGCGCGAAAATGTCGGATGCCCCGATGGCCCGCAGCAGCTTGCGCATGCTCATCGTCGGAGGAACGGCAATCGGGGTCGGAATAGCGGCGGGCAGTATCGCCGCGAATTTGTAGTTTCAACATTAAAGAGGGCGAGAGATTCGGTTTTGCTATACTGTACAAAAGGTCGCATATTGAATTTTTTAATATGCAGGATATTACTATCAATTACCTCGTGGTTCTCGCGGCGACAATCGCAAGTTTCGTCGTCGGAGCTCTGTGGTATGGCCCGTTGTTCGGCAAAAAGTGGATGGCGCTTATGGGATTTACCCCCGAGAGCATGAGGGCTATGAAGCTCACGCCCATGCAGGCGATGGGGCTAGGATTTGTGTCCACACTTATAATGGCGTTCGTCCTCGCGAATTTCGCCGCGCTCTTCGGAGCGGAGGGGGTTTCCGGAGCGTTACAGCTCGCGTTCTGGGTCTGGCTCGGATTTATCGCCACGACGCTCGCCGGCTCCGTGCTCTGGGAAGGGAAATCGGTAAAACTGTACGTGTTTAACATTGTGTATCAGTTTGTTTCGATTTTTGTTACGGCGCTCGTCTTGGTTTTGTGGGCGTAGATGAATCAGACATAGCAAAAAAATAAAAAACGCTCGTGGGGCGTTTTTTGCTCTAAAAAGCCTGCGGTGCGTTTCTCCAAGTAATCGAACCAAGTATGAAAAAGTCAAAATATTTGATAAAATAAAAATAATGAATAACAAAACAATTCAAATTCCGGAACCAAAAATATCTCGGCTTGTTTTTTCCGATACACGCGTCGCGTGGCTGTGGCTTGCGGTGCGGTTGTACGTCGGCTACGACTGGCTCACTGCAGGATGGGGGAAATTCAATAACGCGGCATGGATCGGCGAAAAAGCCGGTACGGCGATACAGGGATTCTTCGCGGGGGCGCTCGCGAAAACCTCTGGAGCGCATCCGGACGTATCCGGATGGTACGCCTATTTCCTCAACAATGTCGCGCTCCCTCATCCGATTTTTTTCTCGTATCTCATAACATTTGGAGAGCTCGCGGTGGGTATCGGACTAATCGTCGGTGCCTTCACTGGCATCGCGGCATTCTTCGGAGCGTTTATGAATCTCAACTTTCTCTTTGCCGGGACGGTGAGTGTGAATCCTCTTTTGCTCTTGCTTCAGTTATTTTTGATTCTTGCGTGGCGCAATGCCGGATGGCTGGGCATTGATCGTTTCTTGCTTCCCCGGATCGGAGTTCCGTGGCAGCTCGGCAGCGCGTTTCGCAGTCAACAGAAATAAATTATGAAAATAAAAAACTTCGATTCCCTGGCCGTGACTGCCGTGCGGAAAGCGGCACTCGAGATTGCCGAAGCGGGGCTCGAAGCGATCGACACGGAGCGCGTGATCCGCGAAACCGTTTCGCTTTCGGATGACGTGCTCACAATTGACGGGGAACGAATTCCGCTGGGCGGTATCGGCAAAATTATTGTCGCCGGCGTTGGCAAATGCGCAGCTCGGGCGGCGGGGGAACTCGAGGAAATTCTTGGCAACCGGCTTTCCGGCGGCTTGATCATCGCAGTCGGCGAAACTCAACCGCTCGCGAAAATTAAAACCTACCGCGGAACACACCCCTTCCCTTCCGGGGAAAACGTGCAGGCGTCCCGTGCGCTCCTTGAATCATTCGCGGGTATGGAAGAAAAAGACCTCGTGATTTTTCTTGTGAGCGGCGGCGGGTCAACGCTTTTGTGCCTGCCCGACGACGGCAATTGGCAACGCGAGTCGCTTATCTTGGGCGCTTTCATGAATTCGGGTGCGCCGATTCAAGATATCAACACAGTGCGCAAACATATGTCGCGCGTTCGCGGCGGGTTTCTCGCGCAAGCGATGTACCCCGCGCGCGTTGTCTCTCTCATTTTCAACGACGTGCCGAAAAGCGATGATATCGGGTTCATCGCTTCCGGCCCCACCGTTAAGGATGCGACAACTGTCGGTGATGCCCAAATGATTCTTGAAAAGTATAAAATACTTATGGCGTGCAACCTGGATGGGTGTGGGCTTCTTGAAACGCCGAAAGATGACAAATATTTCGACCGGGTGAAAAATATCGTGGTTGTTTCGAATAAAACCGCGCTTGATGCCATGAAGCGGGTTGGCGAACAAAAAGGATATAAAACAGAAATCGTTGACGCGAAAATTGCCGGAGAAGCCCACGATGTAGGCCGCGTTATTGCGGATCGGATGGCAAGCGCTCCGCCTCACACCATTCATCTATGGGGCGGTGAGACAACCGTTACCGTTCATGAGTCGGGCACAGGCGGGCGGAATCAGGAACTCGTCATTGGGGCGCTCGCGACCATCCCCGACGATGCCTTGCTTATAGCGGTGGCCTCTGACGGACGGGACAATACCGACATCGGCGGCGCGTTATGTGATAAAATAGTAAGAGGCAAAGCAAGCGAGCTCGGCCTTAATCCGCAACAAGCTCTCGACGAAAACCAATCGTACCGATTTTGGAAAACGCTTGGGGAGTATCTCGATATTGGAGAAACGGGATCAAACGTGTCGGACCTTATTATCGCGATCAAAGAATAACCATTAGTAACGAACATATGAAATCACAAAAACACATTTTGAAATTTGAGGAAGTCGGCATCAAGGACGTAGAACTTGTAGGCGGGAAGAACGCGTCTTTGGGCGAGATGATACGGACGCTTAAATCGAAAGGTGTGCCGGTGCCGAGCGGGTTTGTGGTAACCGCGACGGCATATTATTACTTTCTGGAATCTACCGGCCTCGATATATTTATCAAAAAAACGCTCAAGGGGTTGAACACAAAAAACCTGAAAGACCTCTCGCGGTGCGGGAAAATAATACGCGACGCCATTATGAACACCGAATTTCCCGCCGACCTGCAGGCCGAAATTCTGCGCGGGTATCGCGAACTCGAAAAACGGTATGGTAAAAATGCCGATGTCGCGGTTCGTTCATCCGCGACCGCGGAAGACCTTCCGGGCGCGAGCTTCGCGGGCGAACAGGAAAGCTACTTGGGCATCCGGGGAGCGACAGAAGTGCAAAAAGCAGTACGCGCCACAATGGCATCGCTTTTTACCGACCGCGCTATTTCCTATCGCGCCGACCGTGGCTTTGATCACCTGAAAATCGCGCTTTCCGCCGGCGTCCAAAGAATGGTGCGTTCCGATCGCGCCTCTTCGGGCGTTATGTTCACGCTCGACACCGAATCCGGTTTTCCGAATATCGTCCTTATCAACGGCTCGTGGGGCTTGGGCGAGATGATCGTGAAGGGAGAAGTGACGCCCGATGAATTCCTTGTGTGGAAAGAAGGCATCAAAAAAAATGTTTCGCATCCTATCATAGAGAAAAAGCTCGGCGTAAAGCTCCGCAAAATGATCTATCACAGCGGCCGCGCGATTGAGCAAACGCGGATAGTACCAACGACGTCCGCGGAGCGGGATTCATTTGTTCTTACTGACAAAGAGGTAGTACAGCTTGCCCGGTGGGGCGTCATCATCGAAAAACATTATTCCGACCATTATCACAAGTGGACGCCCATGGACATGGAGTGGGCGAAGGATGGAATCACGGGCGAACTTTTTATCGTACAGGCCAGACCTGAGACCATCCACGCGGGCCGCGATTTTTCAAAAGTGAAGGAGTACGTACTGCTCGAGAAGCGCCCGGCCGTAGTCTCGGGCGCGTCCGTTGGCTCAAAAATCGCGACCGGCAAGGCGCATGTGATTTTAGACACGAAGCATATCCGCGAATTTAAAAAAGGAGAAGTGCTCGTGACGACGATGACCGATCCCGACTGGGAGCCGATCATGAAAATGGCCTCGGCGATAGTGACGGACAAGGGCGGGCGCACATCGCACGCCGCGATCGTCTCGCGCGAGCTCGGTATTCCCGCGGTCGTGGGTACGGAAAAGGCAACGCGCACGATAAAAACCGGCGACCCGATTACGGTGGACACAACCGGAAACGCCGGGAACATTTACAGAGGATTTCTCAAATTCAAAGTCCTGGAGCATGACCTGAAGAAAATCCCGCATCCCAAAACGAAGGTAATGGTGAACGTGGCGATTCCTGACAGCGCGTTTGAGGCGTCGTTCCTGCCAAACTCGGGTGTCGGCCTCGCGCGCGAGGAATTTATTATCGCGTCGAAGATGGGGCTTCATCCGATGGCGCTCCTCAACTTAAAAGATCAAGCGCCCACGGTGCGCAAAGCAATATCGGAAAAAATGCGCGGTTGGAGCGATCCAAAAAAGTATTATGTCGACAACCTTGCTTTTGGCATCGCGAAAATCGGCGCGGCATTCTATCCGCACCACGTGATCGTGCGCTTTTCCGATTTTAAGACGAATGAATACCGCACGCTCCTTGGCGGCGAAGCGTACGAACCGAAAGAAGAAAATCCGATGCTCGGCTGGCGCGGCGCTTCGAGATACTACGATCCGAAGTTCAAAGCGGCATTCATGCTTGAAGCCGCCGCGGTGAAAAAAGTGCGCGAGGAAATGGGGCTCGTAAACGTGATTCCTATGGTGCCGTTCTGCCGCACGGTTGAGGAAGGAATAAAAACGCAGGAAGCGATGGCGGAGGCGGGACTTTTCACGAAGTACACCCTGCGCGGCAAGAGCGCGAAGAGCAAAGCCGTGACGCCGATCTATGTAATGTGCGAAATACCTTCGAACGTGCTTCTCGCGGATGATTTCCTCGATATTTTCGATGGTATGTCTATCGGTTCAAACGATCTTACGCAGCTTACCCTGGGGCTCGATCGCGATTCCGGCATTGTGACTAAGATTGCGAACGAAAATAACGCGGCCGTAAAGCGTCTCATCGCGGAAGTAATTGCGAAGTGCCGTGCCCGGAAAAAATACATCGGCATTTGTGGCCAGGCGCCGTCGGACTATCCTGACTTCGCTTTGTTCCTCGTGGAGCAGGGAATAGAAAGCATTTCGCTTAACCCGGATACGGTCGTCCGGACAACGGTTGCGATCGCGAAGCAGGAAAAAAAGCACTAAACGCCATGCGTACCGCATTTTTTGAAATCGAGGACTGGGAAGAAAAAATCATCCGCGATCAGCTCCCGAACGAAAACGTTTTTCTGAGCTCCGACAAAGTAACTTCTTTGCGTCTTCCCGACACGAGAGACTTCGAAATTCTTTCGGTATTCGTCGACTCGCGGATAGACAAAACCGTGCTGGAATATTTTCCGAATCTGAAACTTGTTACGACGCGCTCCACCGGATATGATCACATCGATATCGCAGAATGCAAGAAGAGAGGAATCGCGGTGGCGTACGTGCCCGGCTATGGCGATAACACGGTTGCCGAGTTTGCCTTCGGCCTTATCTTGAATCTCACAAGAAAAATTTACCAAGGAATCGATCAGATAAAAAAAACCGGCTCGTTCGCGATCGCGGGGCTTCGGGGCGTTGATCTGCAGGGAAAAACAATCGGCATCGTGGGAACCGGAAAAATAGGGCGGGAAATGATAAAAATCGCGAACGGATTCAGCATGAAGATAATCGCGTTCGACCCCTACCCGGATGAAAATTTCGCGAAAGAGCAGGGAATCAGATATGTCGGCCTCGAAGAACTACTCAGTAACGCAAACATAATTTCTCTTCATTGCCCCTACAACGAAAAAACTCGGCATCTTATCAATCAAGGGAACGTCGGTTTGATCAAGAAAGGGGCGTATCTCGTAAATACCGCGAGAGGCGGTATTGTGGAAACCCAGGCGCTTATCGACGGACTCGAGGGGGGTATTTTGGCGGGCGTTGGAATTGATGTTATCGAGGAAGAAGGAGAGACAAAAGACGAGTTGCATCTGCTTCGCCTTGGTCATCCCAAAGAAGAGGAGCTCAAAGTTATACTTCAAAATCATATTCTCATGCATATGCCGAATGTTCTGATTACTCCACACAATGCTTTTAATTCGCAAGAGGCGTTAGAACGAATATTAAAAACCACCTTGGATAATATCCGCGGCTTTTTAGACGGAAAGCCGGTTAATCTTGTCGCGTAAATGAGATTGGAATCTATCGCCGTCCGGGAAATCTTCGATTCGCGCGGCAGTTCCACGATTGAAATAACGGGCAGGGATCGACGGTTTTGGGCAGAAGTGCCCTCGGGAAAAAGCAGAGGGAGCAACGAAGCGGTGGTAGCCGGTTTCGCGCACGCGGTTCGGTCGGTACAGACAATCGTGAAGCGATTAGAGAAGAGGAATTTCGATTCCATTCAATCGCTCGACAATGCGCTTCTTGAACTCGACGGAACAAAAAATAAGTCGAAGTTGGGAGGGAATGTAACGCTCGCCGTCTCGGCCGCGTTCGCGCGGGCGCTCGCGGCAGAACGCGAGCAGGAAGTGTGGCAGACCCTGCGCTCAGAATTTTTTCCGAAAAGCGTTTCGGGCAAGCCGCCGCTAATTTTTTCTAACCTTATCAACGGCGGGGCACACACCGACAATAATCTAAACATCCAGGAATACATGGTGGTCGTGAAGCCGGGTAGATCGGTTGAGAAAAGCGTGAAAACGCTCATCCGCTTCTATGGTGAGCTGGCTGAATTTTTGAAAAAAGCAAAGAAAACGAGGCTTATATCCCTTGGCGATGAAGGCGGTTACTCTCTTAATTTCAAAAATAATTTTGAGCCAATTTCCATTCTCGAAAAATTGATCGGGAGATATCGCCTTGAAAATCAATTTTTTATCGCGCTGGATGCGGCCGCGACCGGTTTTTACATGAGTGGAAAATATCATTTCGGAAATCGGCGGCTTACCGCTCGCGAGCTCGTTTCGGAATACGCGAGGTACTTCAAAAAATCAAAGCCGCTTTTCTCGATTGAAGATCCGTTCGCGGAGAATGATGTGAGCGGCTTCGCGCTTCTCCGCGAGAAACTGCCGCGCGCGTGGATTGTGGGCGACGATTTGACGGTAACAAGCCCATCGCTCATCGGGCGCGCGGCGCGCGAAAAAGCGATTAACGCGGTAATTATAAAACCCAATCAGATAGGAACGGTGAGCGAGGCATGCGAGGCGATGCTTGTCGCCAAAAAACACAATATGAAAACTATCGTTTCGCATCGATCGGGCGAAACGGCGGATAATTTCATCGTTCATCTTGCGAAAGCGGGAAATGCCGACGCGGTTAAAATCGGCGCGCCGGTCCGGGAAAGGATATCGAAGTTTAACGAGCTTATAAGGATTTTTTAAAAGTTCGCGCGCTGTGCGGGAATAAACCAAAACTTTACCGGCACTACTTGACGTAGGGGTACTTGATATACATATAATGTATCGAATCTGTTCAGATGAGCAGACGTCCTTTTACAATCTTAGTTAGTTCAACCTCAATCGCGCCCATGGCGTACCCATGGCGTAAACAAAAGAAACACAGTATATGGATACAACTGCTACACCACAGAACACTGAAAAACATCAATTCATCCCAACCCTCGCGCACTACGAAGTGCTTGCCAGTCTGCCAATCACGCTCCAAACCTCAAAAGAACTTTTCGATTACCAAATCGAGAAGCTTAAAAGCAAGGGCCTTGCCGGGTACGACATCGCGGATCCATTCCGCAACCGTCTTCCAGAGAAAGGAATGTTTTTCCTCCTCATACCACCTCCGCCAAAGGTGCTCAAGCTCGATGAATTAATGGCTCTAGTGGAACTTGACGGCAAGACGGGGGTAAATTACCTCGACCCAGTGCATATCACCGACCTCGTGGAAATTCCCATGACCGCTTCGGTCCTTCTTAATGTCGAAGATGGTCGCGGTCGTCTCAACATCAAGCCAATGGTTTCTCGCGAGGAGATCAAGAAAGAAAAGCGTCACCCATACACCACATGGCGAGGAATCATTCATGCGATTCTCTTTCCGTGGGTGTTGAACCATCACAACATGGATCTTGTGGGCTCGGAGTACAACGGGGTCAACGTACCAGACTTGGGCAGCTTCGGCGGGAAGCCAACACTCCACAACGGCTGGGAGGGCAGCGCTAACCCTAGATGGGGAGCTCCTTCCGCAGAGAGTGTCCTTGTGCCTTGATTCTTGACCCCCTTGGGGCGCCTTAGCCTTTTGAGTTTCAATAATGCAAAACGGGAGTAAACGAAAAATTTTACTCCCTTTTTTTCTTCTTGCGTCGTTTGCTTCTTGGGTTGCAGTACGGCTGACAACGCAATCCGCGCCGGGAAAGCGTTTGCTCGGATTGATGACACTGATGCAAAACAAATAATAACCGATGCGGAATAATCGCTCACGCAAGCGAAATTACAATATCAAAAAGGTTCCGCCCAGTCGCTCCAGATCAGGCCTCTACTAGAAAATAATTAAACCGTATATAATAATCACCATGAATAAAAATAGTATGTTGATCGGTATCGCGGTTGTTGTAGTGTTGGGTATCGGTATGTGGGCGGTTTCGATGAATTCTCCAGCGTCCCAGCCAGAGAATTCGGGCGGCGAAGACGCGGCCGGCGTCCCCTCCGCGGCGCCTTCCGAAGCGAATCAGCCGGCAGCTCAACCGGCAAGTAAAAAAGAGTTCACGGTTAGCGGACAGAATTTTTCGTTTACGCCTTCGACCATGACTGTAAAGAAGGGCGATACGGTCAGGATCACATTTAAGAGCGGGGATATGATGCACGATCTAAAAATCGATGAGCTTGGCGTTGCGACAAAGATACTTAAGACAGGAGAGGAAGATATTGTTGAATTTATCGCGGACAAAGTCGGTGCGTTCGAATATTATTGCTCGGTTGGGAGCCATCGGGCAAAGGGCATGAAGGGGACGTTTACGGTGACGGAATAGCTTCTCGAAAGATAGCACGAAAGAGTTTCTTTGTGCGGAAATTGAGATTATGCAGCGCGCAGCGGCATCAAAAATCAGGGCTTTTCAAAAAGAAGTTTGGGGATATTATCACTTGCATAAGCGGGGATTTCCGTGGAGGAAAACAAAAAACCCGTATAGAATCTTGGTCTCCGAAATTATGCTTCAGCAGACACAAGCAGACCGAGTTGTTCTAAAATATAAAGAATTCATTAAAAAGTTTCCCAATCTCCGTGCTCTCAGCAAGGCATCGCTCAAGAGTGTTTTAAGGGCATGGCAAGGGCTGGGATACAATCGCAGGGCGGTGCATCTCAAAACTATCGCCCGGGAAGTTACGGTGCGTTTCGGGGGCAAATTACCAAGCGAGAAAGAAATACTCATGAGCTCGCCCGGCATTGGGCAGTCCACTGCGGGCGCCGTGCGGACATTCGCGTTCAATAAACCAGAGGTGTTTGTGGAAACAAATATCCGCACCGCGTTCATTCATTTCTTTTTTCCAAAAAAGCAAAAAATTCTTGACAGCGATATTTCAAAGATTGTCGAAGTAGCGCTTGATCGAAAAAATCCGCGGGAGTGGTATTGGGCGCTTATGGATTACGGCGCGATGCTTAAAAAAGCGCACGGAAATGCGGCCGCTCGCCGGAGCGCTCACTACGCGAGACAGTCGCCATTCAAAGGCTCGTCGCGCGAGCAAAGGTCAAAAATCCTAAAAATGATCCTCGGCGAAAAAATTTCCACAAAAAAGCTTCTGGCCAAAACCGGTTTTTCGAAGCAGATTCTCGCGCATCATCTCGCCGATTTATCGAAAGAGGGATTTATTCGAAGAAGCGGGAATTATTTTATTGTTTCAAAATAGGAGCCCTTTGAATGCGCGTTTATCAGCAGTACTTTTTCTGTTATGATTGCATAATGAGTAATTTCGATAAAGAGCTAAAAGCGGCTATTAACATTGCTAAAGAGGCCGGCGCGGTAATGCTCAAGTATTTTGATATTGATCAACAAGTTGAAATCAAAAAAGACAACACTCAAGTAACGATTGCAGATAAGCTCATAAATTCTTTAGTCATAGAGAGATTGTCAAAAATATTTTCAAGTGACGGAGTTATCGGTGAAGAAGAAAGTAATACCGATTACGGAGGTGGAAGAAAATGGTTCTGCGATCCAATAGATGGAACTGCTGCTTATGTGTGGGGTGTGCCGACGGCCATGTTTTCATTGGGTCTTGTAATTGACGGCAAGCCAGTGATGGGCGTTGCCTATGACCCTTTCTTGAATAGAATGTATAGGGGGAAAGTAGGAGAAAAAAGTTTTTGCAATGACAAGATTTTATCTGTTTCTAATTCGGATCTTAAATCAGGAATAGTTGCAGTCTCTGGTGGTGTGAAGTCTTTACTTAAAACAAAATATTTTCAAAGAATGATTGACGATAAAATTCGCTTTGCTTGTTTTAGTGGCGCGGTTTATAAATGTTGCCTCGTAGCAAGAGGTAGATTCGTGGGTTATGTTGAAGATGGAGTCCGTGCGCACGATCTGGCGGCCGTACATAGCATTCTTGAAGGGGCAGGAGCAAAAATAACTTCAATCAATGGAAAAGAATTGGATTATTCAAAACCATTTAGGGGTGCCATCGCTTCAAACAAAATTGTGCACGATCAGATACTGAAGTATTGTTCTTAGTCTCTATATAATCGTTCGAATATCGTCTACGGCTACCAGCTAGCTGACTATAATTGAGGACTTTCCGGTTCGGGGATCGGGGCGGTCATAGATCTTTCCATTTTTCCCCAACTGCTCTCTGAGAGCTTGTGAACTATAAATCCGCTCAAAATTCCGACTGCTATCCCACCAAGTATGTCGAGCGGCCAATGGACTCCGGCAACGATTCTTGAAACGCCGTTTACAAACGCGAGAAGGAAGAACCAGCCCCCGAGGCGCTTGTCAAAATAATAGAGGGTAGTGGCTACAGAGAAAAAGATAACCGCATGAGCCGATGGGAACGAGTTGCCGGAAATATACACGAGCGGGCTTAAATCAAGAGCAACGAAGGGACGTGGGTGATTATAAAAAAAACTGATGGACTCCGCGATAATGCTCCGCGAGATAATCACGGCAAGCAGCCCTTCGATAAAAATAAAGAATCCGGCGCGGCGATCTTTTCGTGAGAACACAAAAGCAAGAAATCCAATGATGAGAAGAAACGGAAGATACGTTGCAAGAAAAACAATAAGTATGTCCAGAAACGGGCTTTGATGCGCAAAAGCGAAGAATAGCCTGAAGGTATCTTGATTTAAGCTCTCCATGTAGAGGTCTTGGTCTAACGCCTTACGAACGCGAGAAGTCCCATGAAGCGAGCGCGCTTAACTGCTTCGGCGAGTTTTCGCTGATGCTTAGCGCAGACACTCGTGTGTTTCGGGTCGATTATTTTCATCTGGCTGGAAATAAACCGCTTGAGCATGTCTACTTCCTTGTAATCAACGTTTTTTATATTCTGCGAACAGAAAAAGCACTGGTTGGGCATCTTAAAAATTTAAAGTTAAAGGGTTAAAAGTCAAAAGTTTTAAGTTTGCTATATCTTCTTGACCTGCAGAGAATCCAATTCGACTGCCGTATCGCGCCCGAATATCGGAACTAATACCTTGATTCTCATTTTCTCTTCCTCAATTTCGGATACCTTCCCATCGTAATCCTTGAAGGGGCCGTCTATGATTTTTACCAGATCGCCCACGGCAAAGTCAACTGTAAATTTATTTTCATCCTTCCCGGATCTCGCGAGAAGCGCGTCCACCTCCGCTGTGGAAAGAGGAGTGGGCGTGGTATTATCCGCTCCCACAAACCCCGTTACTCGCGGCGTATTTCGCACGACATACCAAGAATCTTCGGTAAGAATCATATCAACAAGCACATATCCGGGATATATTTTCTCTTCGATAGTTTGCCTTCGCCCGCTTTTCACTTTTATCTTTTTCTCCTTCGGCACGACGACATCGAAAATTTTGTCGTTCATGGCAAGCGAGTCCACACGTTGCTTAAGGTATCGCGCAACGGCTTCTTCATAGCCGGAATATGTCTGAATGGCGTACCACCGCCTCGTTTTTGATTTTTCAATCTCCGGCTTGTGCGTCTCTCGCATGGTTTTGCTTGTATAGTTATCTAACCACAATAAATTTAAGGAAGCCTGCGAATATATAGTCAAAGGCGCCCAAAAAGATTGCCAGCGCAAAAGAAAGTCCGATCACGAAACCCGTGAGTCGTATCGCCTCCTGCCGGGTTGGCCAGTTGACATGGCGGAATTCGACTCGTGACTCGCCTATGAAATTCTTTATTTTATTGAGCATAGTGATTGTATGACTTTATGTGTATATCAAAAAATGCCTAATATGGCAAGGGATTACAAAGAATGCAATCAAAACCGAATACCCTTAAACATCTAAATTCTGTACTGCTGTCGCGTGAGCTTGAATGAATTTCTTGCGCGGTTCAACTTCATCGCCCATGAGAATTTCAAAAAGATGATCTGCCGCCGTTGCGTCTTCAATGGTTACCCGCTTCAAAATTCGATGCTCGGGATTCATAGTTGTTGCCCACAGCTGTTCCGGGCTCATCTCGCCCAACCCTTTATAGCGCTGGATGTTTACTCCGGATTTTTTTATCGTTGTTTCCTCTCCGCCGTCTTGCGCGTCGATAGATGATTCAGCCGCCGCCTCTTCCTCTTCTTTCGGTTCTTCCTTGACGCCCTTCTTCGATTTTATTTTTTGAATTTCCAAAATTACTTTATCTTTTTCAGCGTCGGAAAACGCGTACCGGACTTCTTTTCCGGCTTGAAGACGATAGAGCGGCGGCTGGGCGACATATACATATCCCGCTTCGATGATTTGCTTGAAGTAGCGATAGAAAAATGTAAGGAGGAGCGTCCGGATGTGCGCGCCATCAACGTCGGCATCGCTCATCAAGATGATTTTATGGTATCGGAGTTTTGAGATATCGAATTCTTCGGCGATGGCGGTGCCGACGGCGACCACGAGCGCGCGCATCTCCTGATTGCCAAGCATTTTATCGAGCCGCGCCTTTTCAACGTTCAATGGTTTTCCTTTGAGCGGAAGTATCGCTTGCGTGTGCCGATCCCGTCCCTGCTTCGCGCTGCCTCCTGCGCTGTCGCCCTCTACTATGAATAGTTCCGACTCCGCCGGATTTTTAGAGGCGCAATCCGCAAGTTTTCCTGGGAGCGTAAATCCGTCTAGTACGCCCTTTCGCAAAACCGTTTCTCGCGCGGCTTTTGCGGCCTGGCGGGCCTTTGCGGTAAGCAACACTCGTTCGATAATGCTGCGCGCATCGCGCGGGTGCTTCTCCAGAAATTCCTTAATCCCCTCGTTTACGACGCTTTCCACGGCTGGCTTCGCTTCGGGGCTGCCGAGGCGGGCTTTTGTTTGCCCTTCAAATTGAGGCTCCGGCAATTTTACGGAAATAATCGCGATCAACCCTTCCCGAGTGTCTTCGCTAATAAGATTTTCGTCTTTTTCCTTCAAATACTTTTCCGCGCGGGCATAATTATTAAGAGAGCGGGTGAGAGCGGATTTAAAGCCGGCCGCGTGCATTCCGCCATCAGGGTTATAGATATTGTTCGCGAAGCTCAATTCTTCTATTTTCGTGTCGTCAATATACATACACGCCACTTCCACCTCTATTTTTTCGTACTGCTTATGGACGTGGAAGACTTCGTCTTGGAGCCGTTTTCTGTTTTCGGCAAGGTGTTTTACGAAAGAGAGCAAGCCGCCTTCGAAATAAAATCCATAACACTGCGGAACCTTCCCTCGGCGATCTATGAAATTTATCCGCACGCCTCTGGTCAAAAATGCTTGTTGACGAACATGCTCGATGATTCTGTTGTCGTTAAAATCGATTGTTTTGAAAATTTCCGGATCGGGCGAAAAAGTCGTCTTGGTGCCGGTGATTTTCGACGCGCCGATTTTTTTTACTTTCGCCGTAGGTTTCCCCCGTTTATATTCCTGTACGTACAAGCCGCCGTTTCGCTGAACCTCGACGCGGAGCCATTCGGAGAGCGCGTTTACCACAGATACGCCGACGCCATGGAGCCCGCCGGACACTTTGTATGATTCCCCGCCGAATTTTCCTCCGGCGTGGAGCGTGGTCATCACGGTTTCGAGCGCAGACACTTTTGTCTGGTGATGCATGTCTACGGGAATACCGCGGCCGTCGTCAACTACTGAAACCTGGTTATTCGGAAGAAGCTCGATCGTGATATTTTTCGCGTATCCGGCCATTGCCTCGTCGATGCTGTTGTCGAGCACTTCCCAAATGAGGTGGTGAAGGCCGGTGACGTCCGTTGTGCCGATGTACATGCCCGGCCGCTTCCGGACGGGTTCAAGCCCTTCGAGTACATAAATATCCTTCGCTTCATACGAAGGATGATTTATCTTTTTCTGTTCTTTCGCCCCTGTTTTCGGGTCTTTTTTCGCCATTGTAATTTAAAAAACCGCCCCACACGGCAACTCTATTCTAGCATGGAAACATGTTCTCCGCGAGGGGTGAGACAGGCGGAAAAAAACCCGAAAATTCAGAAAAAAAGCCCCGCGGTGATATTCCGCGGGGTCTTATGTACTTCTTTTTAAGAAGATTTTTAGAAGACAACAAACTAGAGGTTGATTAAACTCTTTCGAGGAAGCGAAATGGCGATTCCTGGAATGGACTTTGCCGGCGTGTCATTGCCCGCAGTGCTTGCCGAAACCAAAAGGTTGATGAAGTGCTTACCATCCAAATCGCGTCCGATGCATCCATCGAATTTTTTCCCGATATTGAAAACCGCCCCTTGGGCGAATTCCTGCGCAAGTTGAGGCTTAAACTCGAAGAATCGAGGCAACCCCCAGTGTTTAACAAGGAGATATGTAGCATCTTCCATATCGATGCGGCCCAAGACTTTGTGGGTCCGGTTCCGCGCGAGCAAACGACAACTCGCGGACTCGCCGATGTGAAGCCAGTCCATTATCGCAGAGATCGCTGTCGTAAGCGCAGCGATGGCGATGCTTACGATAATGATGGTTTCAATGTTGTCTTTTTTTACTTCCCCTGCCGAGATCATCGGCAGAAGCGTAAAGTAAAGAACAGTGAACCCGACGAGTGCGCTTGAGACGATTAAGGTAATCGATCTTATCATGTTTCCTTTCCAGCGTTTCAGTTGTAAATTTGCGATTTCTGTTTCGTCCTGTGTCGCGGGTTTTCCGCAGAACGGGAACGCACCAGGCAAGATACCAATCGTGCTGTTACAGGATAACAGGAAATCCATCTTCTGTCAACTTTTTTGGCGCTGTTTGGCAACTGTCATTCCCGCGCAAGGGAATCCAGAAGCTCGCTTTTGACAGCAGTATTTTTTGAGCGTATAAACAAAACGGAACGTTGAAATCGTATGGTGAGAAATAATAGTCTGATGTGATTCGGACGGCTCGCAGTGCGAGATCAACACAGAGGGAAAGGTGAGTTATGAAAGAAGTATTGCAGTTACCGTTGGAAGCGCGGGCAAGTCCGCCGAAACGAGCTGGGGTAGCGACGCTTGGGTTTCTGAGGTCCAGGGAGTTCCAGCGCAGTTTCGCACGGCTAAGCGGATTCGACTTTATGGTAGGGAGTCCGCGTCCGTTTAGGTATGGGAGAGAAATTGTCATCCCGGCGGATGCCCCGGGCGAATTCAGGACTCTCGCAAGGGGAGAAAAGTTTCTCCTCAAGCTTGACGGCGAAGCCAGCGTTTGGTTTGGAGGAACGGATGAACAGCCATTCCTCGCGGAACTCGACCTCGAAGTTTACAATGCCTTCGTTGAAGGAGGAGAAAAAACGTTTCTCGAAGAACTCAAGCCTCCTATCATTCGATTCGTCGAAAGGGCGTTCAACGTGGAGGTGAAGCGCCAAGGGGATATACTCGCGGTTAGACTGGCCAAGGATTGGCCCGAGCTTCATAAGCGACGGTTAATAAATTGGTCGGGACTGACCGAGAAAAGCTCCCTGTTGGGTACCCAGCACTACTTGAAAGGCAGAATTGCGCCCGTTCTCCCGCATTGTCTTCAGGAATATTTGGGCGGGGATGCTCCTGTGCCGCTAACCGCGCTGATGATCTGCGAGGGAGTCGTCACGACGCATGACCATGCGCCTCTTGAGCTCAACGGGCCACATCTCATAGCGCAAAACCAACATTTGGTTAATCCCCTCTTTCACTAATATCACTAATAAAGGGGCGGGGATAACGAAAAATTCAGAATCAAAAAAGCCGCGGGAAAAACTCCGCGGCTTTTTCATTCGTGGGCGAGGTGGGATTTGAACCCACATGCCTTTCGGCATACGGTCCTAAGCCGTACGTGTCTATCCAGTTGCACCACTCGCCCAATATTAATTTGCCAATTCCCCGCCCGACTGAAACAGTCGTTCGGGCGGGCGCCACGGAGGCAATGCAAAAACCTAACTTTATTATACGCGGTGCGCGCGCAAACTATCCAGATGAGAAGGCGTCAATTTACCCTTCGACTTTGCTCGGGGCCAGACTTGACGGTTATTCGCCAAGTTTGACAAACTCAACAACTTTTTTGAAAACCGCAGGTTCGTGCTCCGCGAGATCAGCGAGAATTTTCCTGTCGAGCCGCACACTCTTTTTCTTAAGAGCGGAGATTAATTTGCTGTAGCTTATTCCCTCCTGCCGCGCCATCGCGTTGATCTTTGTGTTCCATAGTTGCCGGAATACGCGTTTCTTTTCTTTTCTGCCGCGGAACATCCGCGTGAGCCCGTGAAGAAGCGCTTCCTTTGCGGCGCGCTCTTTGGATTTCCGACTCCACCGGAATCCCTTGGTGAGTTTTAATACTTTTTCTCTTCGTTTGTGGGCGTTGACGCCGCTTTTTACTCTAGGCATTGGATTAGTAGTTAGCCAATAGCCATTAGGGTTTAGTTTTCATTAGTGGCTGGTCCCTAGTGGCTAATTACTGAGTTAGTAGCTTACTATCTTTTTCATCGGATAATCAAGAGACAACGTCTTCCGTTTATTTCTGATGGATTTCTGGTCTTTTCGGACGCGGAAATGGTCGGTAGCCATCGGGCGCCGGACCATCTTTCCATTTTTTGTAAACCGTATTCTCTTTGTTATGCTCTTTTTCATGACTTTATACTTTCCTCAATTAAAAAATGGCCACTTGACCAATACGGGTAGTGTATATGATAGTAAGCTATTTTGCAAGGCAATTTTGCCAAAACTTACTCATGCTCCACAAAACAGCTATTCTCTTTTGCGACCATAAGCGGAAGTTTGTAAGAAATACATGAGCGAAGCTTAGGATTTTTTGATGCATAAATTTGATGGCCGGAAAATCCCGAGTCTGCGAGGGAGGAACGGGAGCCGTCAAATTTACTTAAAAAATCAAGTTGAGCGAGTAGTATTTCAAAAACTGAAGCGGGTCGCAAAAGAGAATAGCTGTTTAACTATTTCTTCGACACAAGCATAGACATTCCTCTTCCGCCGAATTTCGGATCGCTTATCCGCTTGTGCTCAGCCGTGATCATCGTTGCGAACTCCTCGATTTTTTTCCGTGCCCAGTCTTTGTTATATTTTTCCCGTCCGCGAAGGCGCATGTTGATTTCCACCTGGTGGCCTTCCAAAATAAATTTATCCGCTTGTTTTGCTTTTATTAAAAGATCGTTTGCCGCCGCGCGCGCGCTGATTTGCACTTGCTTCAAACCGCCGCCTTTCTGCGCGAGCCGGTCTTTCTTCATTTGCTTCACCCGCTCGTAGCGGTATTTATCGAAACTCATGAGCCGCGCCACAGGAGGAGTTGCGGTGGAAACAATTTCAATGAGATCAATTCCAAGATCGGGCTTCGTAAGCGCGAGCGCGTCCTCGCGTTTCATAACGCCAAGGCTTTTCCCGGTTTCGTCTATAACGCGAAGCTCCGGCGCGGTTATTTTTGAATTGATTCGTGGTGTAATTATGGGTTTCTAAAGTCGGTTTTCTGTGACTCCGATATGTAGATACTATAGCAACATATCTCGCTGTGTCAAAAAATCGAAAATGTTAAAAAACTGCGCCCGCGGAACGTTAAGTTCGGCGGGCGTTGATTGGGCGTTGATTGACCGTTGATTGATGATTATTGTGCGGGCAAGTAATCTTGGCGCCCTCGAGTAAGAACCACTCTAATGTCATCCCCGGTAAAGTGCCGTGTGAGGTGGAAAACTTTTTCGGGGAGAATTGGCGTTTGTGCGCCCGATGACACGAAGACGACGGACGGCGCCGTAAAATTTCTGGCTTGCTCGATGTTGTCGGTGATCGCGACATCCGCTTCTGATTCTTCGGTGGTGATTTTGAACCCTTCGCCTCGGAGCATGCTTTCAGCGCTCTGTTGCAAAAGGGTGTGGCAAAAATGAATGTAGGCAGTTTGATGACCATTCATAAGTCCTTATTGTGTTGTTAATAGTGCTACGATGAGCGGGGGTTGGGCAAAAACCCAATACTCGCATCAACCTCATTGAACTCTCATTGCGGTTCAGAGTCAATCGTGCCTTGCTTTTTTCCCGAATTTCACGTACAATACAGCCGCATAATTGATAATGCGTCCTGCAAATGTGGGACAAAAATAATGGGGATGTATTGATTCGATAAAGATGTATCTTGAACTGGCGAGCCGATGGCTCCGCCGTAAACGGGGCAAAACTTATAACTGCCAACTCTAATCGAGTTACAGCTCCGAGCTTAGCTTACGCTTAGCTCGGGATCGGCTGGCTTGGGTCTCTTAGGCTAAGTCCGGTCTTATACAAGGAGACTCGTTCCGTGCCGACGATTCTACGCACGGGGCTAAATATAGAATCTTTAACCGTTAGCGGTTAGACTACGGCCAGCTGAGCTGGCCTACGCTCGTAGAAGGTTCAACGATTTCATTTTTACACGCGGGCTCATTACCCGCCATCTCCACCGAGCTCAGCTCGGTCCTTTCCGAGTAACAAAAAGCATCAATGATCATTGATGCTTTTTGTTTTCAAAGCTAAGCTTTGAGTATGTATTTTGTTTATGTCCTGTTCAGTGATAAGGATAGGCAGCTGTATGTTGGTTACACCAATAATCTAAAAAGGAGACTAGGCGAACATCAGAGTGGAAAATCCATAGCGACAAGAAATCGATTGCCCGTTAAGTTAATTTATTACGAAAGCTACATAAAGTGGTCGGATACGAAACGGCGTGAAAAATACTTAAAAGGAGGCAATGGAAGAGGCCAACTTAAAATACAAATTGGAGATATTCTAAAAGTTTTAGGTTATAAACATCTAATCTAGCTTGCGGGATGACGCGAATTACCCGCCATCTCCACACGAAGAGCGAATCAGGTTATTGCGAGAGCAAAAATTTATCACGCTGGATGGTAATCTTCTCTTAACCAAAAGAGGGGCTAATTATTCTAAATATGGGCGCTGGTTTCGTTTATATGAAAATTTTATTTTCCAAAATGCAGTAACGGCAACAGTCAGTGCGGGTGTTGGGTTTCTTTTTGGGTTATTTTTTTAGTAATCTAGCGTCGCTTTTACAAATTTTGCCCCAACCTCTCCCAAAAATTCAAAGAGCGAGCGAAAAATTTTTGAGAACGACAGGCATGAGGCATTTTGATAGAATAGTTGCATGACCTCTGAAACCGAAGTGTGCCAGAATTGTAAATCCGAGTTCGTCATCGAGCCGGAAGATTTTGCGGCTTATGGGCTTCTGGACTTACCGGCGCCGAATCTTTGCCCCTACTGTCGCTGGAAATATCTTTTGGCATTTTGGATTTTTGGCCGCTTTCGAATTACCGCATCAGCTTTAAGCGGGAAACGCATCATCACAGTTCTCCCCGAGAGTGTGCCTTTCCCGATTTATGAACGGGAGGAATTTGTTTCGGACACCTGGAATCCGCTCGTTTATGGCAAGCCGTATGATCCTTCGCGTCCTTTTATCGATCAACTCTGCAAGCTTCAGGCCGCAGTTCCGCACCCGCATCAAACCGGGATCAAAAATGTGAATTGCGACTGGACGGATGATTGGTGGGAATCGCACGAATGTTATCTTAGTCGTTCAGGGTATAGAAATGAGTACTTGAGTTACGCATACCGCGTAACCGGCTCGAAAAATTCGATTGATATCACTTATTGTTTTGATACAGAGCGTTCCTATGATTGCCTGTATTGTTTTAAGGGATATAACCTCAAATACTCATTCAACTGCCGAAACTGCATTGATAGCGTTTTTCTCTATGACTGCCGGAATTGCAAGAATTGTTTCATGTCATGGAACTTGCGAAATGAGCAGTACTATATTTTGAACGAGCCGTATTCGAAAGAAGCGTATTTTGAAAAATTGAAAACATTCGATCTTAGATCGGCCTCTACGGTCGAGCGCCTCAAAAAAGAGTTTTCGGATCATGTGCGGAACGATGCGGTACATCGCGCGACCTACAATATGCAGATTACAAACTCAAGCGGCAATTTTCTAATTGAAGATAAAAACTGTACATCCTGCATTTTTGTGGAAAAATCAGAAAATTGTCGGTACTGTGTTCGCGGTTATATGGCCAAGGATTGCATTGACCAGGTGAGCTGCATCGCGGAGAAGTGCGGTTTGGGCGCGCTCGACCAATGGGGGTACGAGAATATCTGTAATCTCTATACAAGCTACTGCCGTTACAGCGCCTATCTTGATAATTGCGAAGAATGCGAATACTGTTTCGGCTGCGTAGGACTCCGGAAGAAAAAATTCTGCATATTGAATAAACAATATACAAAGGAAGAATATGAACAGCTCCTTTCAAAAATCAAAAACGACATGAAGAGAAAAGGAGAATGGGGGCGGTTTTTCCCGCTCTCTGCGGCATACGCCGGGTATAACGACTCACTTGCTCAAATCATGTTCCCGATGAAGAAAGGCGAAGCGATTAAGTTCGGCGCGAAATGGGAAGAACCATCAGCTGTCCATCATGAAGGAATAAACGGCAATGATTTGCCGGATCGTATAGATGACGTGAAAGATGACATAACCAAACAGCGAATTATCTGTCCCGAGACGAATTTAAGCTACAATATCGCGGCTCACGAGCTTGCTTTCTACCGCGAGCACGGCATTCCGCTCCCGCGCAATCATTTCGATTGGCGGACATTCAATCGTTTCCGGCCGCTTACTCAGATGCTTATGCCACAGCAAGGCATCTGCTCATATTGCAAGAAAGAAATCGAGCACTATTACAGTTCCGAACTCGGATTTCAGAAAATTGCTTGCGTCGAATGTTACCAAAAAGAAATTGCATAAAGTAATTTCTTTACCTCATTCGCTCGAATGATAGGATATAAAAAATTCGAAACCTCATATGCTCCGGAAAAGCCCGAAATCATTTATTGCGAAGCTTGTTATAAAAATGAAGTTATATAGCTACCAACCCCTGTGCATATCTCTTCTTGAATCCGCGGGTTGTAGAGCTATGATATAAAAGGCACAAACGGAAAGGAGCGACGTATGGAAAAACCGAAACTTTCGCTCAGAGAACACAATGTGCGGGTAATTGGCGAGGCGTTGCTAAGTGACCTAAATAAATGGGGGACGGGTCGGGAATTGGACCGGGAACCGAATCCCAATTGCCTCGGTGATCGTAATGCGTTGATCGCGCACTTCGCAAATTGCGGAGGCCTTGAATTCATTTACACAACCCACGAAATAGCCGCATG
>Ga0209541_10004174_pt1 | contig 25850 bp, 17 predicted proteins | sample RifCSPlowO2_01_FD_184027 | JGI IMG/M metagenome (GOLD analysis project Ga0209541, IMG submission 184027) | Groundwater microbial communities from Rifle, Colorado - Rifle CSP2_plank lowO2_0.1 (SPAdes) (version 2) | ecosystem: Environmental > Aquatic > Deep subsurface > Groundwater | place... | reverse complement strand
ACTTTGTCAACATTCAAAGCTTTGCATCGAGAGATCTCTTCCCGAAATGAAGATTTTGCTGCTTCTTGATCGTTAACGGACTCTGCTTGAGCTAATTCAGATGTAAAAACACTTTCCTGAGCGACCGTAGGCTTGCACTGCCCATACATAATTTTCATAGTCACTAAGTCCGTTTGGCTTTCCTTGTCTACTCCCGCTTGAAATATCCCTATTCTTCCCGTAAAGACCATAATCAAAACAACCAGAACAATCAACGCTAATGCCGCAATAATGATCACATTCATGGACATGCCTTGCCCTTTTTTATTCATCATCTTCACACACCTCATTTTTAATTTAATATTTACCGAACTATTTACCTGTAAAAAGAAAAAAGGTATATAAATGTTTTGAGAAGGTTTAAGTGAAATAACAACAGAAGCAGCGGTTTGTTCCTATTTGGCTATTTCACCGCCCATGTACTACATCCACCCCCTTCTATTTCAACTCTTTTTTCTTCTTTTTTTCCAAGTATAAATAATTGTCTTTAGAAACGATAGTTTTCCCTATTTTCTTTTCTAACTCTTTGCGAGTATTCTTTGCGATATCCCCGCCTCCCTTAGCAGTTTGTCTTAATTCAGGAAAACCTCTCGCATCTTCGGCAATAGTGATATCTGTAGTTGCTTTCTCACCCACCATATTCAAAATTAATTCCCAATCAGTCACAAGAAATGAGGAAACTACCTCATTTCTGTGCTGAAATACAATCTTTGTCGTATTTCATGCATATGGTCTCGCAGATTTTGATTTGGTCTCTTTAACCCTTTAAAATGTTTATATTCTCCAACCGTCTTCCCAAAAGTTGCTTTAGAAATCTCATTTGTTAGGATAGCAAAGTCTTTCTGCTCCTCAACACCTCTACTCTTCCATTCATCAGTCAATTCCTGCCTGATAGCTATGCCACGTAATCGTTTATCTATCCATTCTTTGGGATAGCCTTTCAGTTCATAGTACCCCTTTACTCTATCTTGAGCAAGTTCTGGATTCTCAATCTCTTGGATTCTCTCATAACCCACTTTAGCCAGCCAAAGCTTAAAAGGCTCAGCTTTTTTAGAAGGAATTGATTGGATAATCCTAAAAAGTGCTTCTGTATTAGCACAGTCTGTTTCGTAGTATTTGTTATCAGCAGATAGCAATTTCAGTTGTACACAAAATGTGGACAACTCAATTCCATGTTCAGCTTCCCTCTGTTTAAGCATATACTCCAATAATTTCGAGGATTGGAACTATCGATAAGAGCTTGAACTATATCTATAACCGAGAAAAACCATTGTTCTTGATGCCAGATTCTTCTTATCTTTTTGTCCTGGAAGACAACTAATGCATTATAAATATCCATATTGCTCCTAGTTTAAGCCTCCTTTTATTTTTTAATCACCTTTTTTACTAATGTATTTACCATGACTCATCTTCAGCTCTTCATCAATTCTATCAATCAACATTAGATAAATACCAACATCAAATATAAAGATTACTGCCCCTAATAATCCAGTATGATATCTCAATCACAAACATAGAGCTGCGACTCCACTAATCCGGCAAATTTCACTTTAATCGGATAAACGCCGGAAGCATCGCGCTCTCCTGAGCAGCCAATGCCAGAAGCATCGCGCACGACCAACAATTCTTTTGGTGGGGGAAATTCATCGATAAAGTCCGATCGTAACTCATAATGTTTGCCCCATGCCCCTAAGCTCTGCTGCAACAGTTCATCAGCCTTATTCTTAAAAAATTCGCAGCTATGGACCCCTTGACAATGAAATTGAGAATAGCCCTTGGGAATAGTAGTTTCTCCTACCTTATACTCATCAAAATATAACGCGCAATCTTCTAAGATATCTTCCCCTAACTGCGGCAGGTTTCCTCGTCCAATATAGGTCTCAACACAGCCTTCTTCCGGACTTACTGTCGATTTAAGCATGGCACTCATCGTGCTTGACGCCAGACCTTTCCTAGTAAATACTTTCTTCTGCGTTTCCTTATTAAAGGCAAATAAGGCCGCAAATAATAAGCCTAAGGTGATCAGAATGACGATAATCACTAAGCCCATGATCTCCATCTGCCCTTTAGTGGAGATAGTTTTAGAGGAGGATATTTTAAGGGAGGGATTTTTAGGGGCGGTTTTAGATAATGCGGAAGGAGGAGTCATGAGAAGACCTCCACCCGCAGATAGCCAAAACCATAGCTTGGCACGCCACGTTCCCCTTTCGTCTCATCACGCAACGCCATGACAAAAAACGTCGTTTCCCGCTGCTCATACGTCTCAGGGACATGAACATAGAGCGGGATCTTTTCAAGAGAAGGGTAGACTTGCTGAAGGGTGATATTGGCATAAGAAAACATCTCGAAATAATAATCATCAAACTGGTCTTGCAACTGAGGAGAGAATTCTCTGGCTTTTACCACATCCATGCAATTCTCTTCCGGCTCTGCCGACCCTCGGCTGCACAGAAGTTCAGGAAGAAATATTGCTCGGAGTGTTGTCCTGATCGCCCTTGCTTGGAGCTGCTCTTCCTGCTGCTCGACAAAAGAGATGCTCTTATATTTTCCATAAAAACTTATCCCTAATCCCACTAAAATAAAGAAAATAAACAAGATGGCGATCGTCTCCGTCAGATGAACTTGAGCCCGTCGACCAGAGAAAGCCATTCTTCTCTTCATGACACTTTTTATAATATCCATGATAATATTCATAATTCTCTTGATAATACCAGTATCAATAGAGCGCAATGCAATTCACCTTCAGCACTTCATTTGTTTTCTCTACTTCCTGACTAAGAGGGATAAGCTTTTGATAATCTTGATAATCACAGTCTTCCGGCACCAACGCACAGGCATCCAGCAGTTTAATCATCATGTCAAGAGTATCCTTAGCATTCTTGTCAGCATGACTGATCAGATTGGTACAAAACCCTTCCGGATTCAACAAGTCATAATATTCTGCCAATCTCTCCACTCGGGCAAGCTGGATGATGGCAATGTTCTTTAAGCGGTGAAACGCCTTCCCCATATTGCATTGGTACTGTTCTGGAGAGGTAGAAAATACTGCGCCAAGCTTTGCAGCATCTCTCGCTCCGCCTAATGAAACGATAGGCACAGGAATACTATTGAGTAGATGCCATCTGCCAGCCTCTTTCTGAAAGAAGAGAGCGCTTTCCCCCTGCAAAACAAGAGCAGTAACTTTTTCATCTGCTAAAGAAAGAAGCTTCTCCGGAACAGCAAAGCCATCTTTTACCAACGTTCCAGAAATATCAACAACTCTTATCTGATCGTTCCCTTGAGGATCGATGCCCATATAAGAATTTTGGCCGTCCAAAACGATGATATTCCCAAATTCCTGTCCCTCTCTCTCTAATTCTTCAATGAGATCATCCTGCCCATACAGATAATATTTGATGTTTGGAGCGGTAACATACAAAAAATCAGTAACTTTGAACGGAAGAAGGTAAGGTACGCTCCATGTGATCAATTTAGGGCTGTGAATGGTTGAAGATGAAAACAAGGGATCGATGATGTTCTGCACATTTGCTGATTTCCCCTGCAAGCCATATTCCCCCACGCCCTCAAGACAATCAAAATACAGTGTAAATTCACTGATCCCAGAAGTATCGATAAAGTTCTTTGTTTTCTCTGAAACTCCTGCACCAACAAAGATATTTTCTATCACTCGTACCACATCGATAGCCAGACCTTCCTCTGAAGCAGTCTTCTGCTTGACGATGACCCCAATAAAAAACAACAAGATAATACCTCCAGCTATCAAAACATAAACCCAATTGATGGTTACTTCAACTTGTCCTTTCTTGTCTGCCATGTCCTGCCTTCTGCCATATCTTGCTTTTATAATCGTATAAGCATGATTATCTTCCAATGTTCTGCTTCTGTCCCCTCAGCAAATATCTTCAGCCTTGCTCAGGAGCCGGGGAGATGAGCGTGTAGCTTCCTTTGCCTTCCAATCTCAGTGTAATACTACCGCGAGTGATAGGAGCGCAATAAAATCCTTGTTCGTTTCCTTGAGCATCGGCAGCCTTGATCGTATGGACCTTAATCTTTAAGGCATCCGGCTGGAGAAAGACATTGCTATCCACACTCAGATATCCTGGATTTAATCTGCTAGGATTGCTCTGGCGCGCCTGCAAAGCATCTTCCCAGACACTACAGGCTACTACATCCAGCTGACATAATTCATCCATCTTCCCGACAGCATCTGCAAAATCCATGTCAACAAAGCAAATCTGAGTATATTTCCCGGGAAGCTTATACTTCACCTCACGGACGGAATTGAATTCCGTATAGATCCTCTTGATATCTCCTTCCAGACTGTTCTTAAACTGGACAAAACTGACTTGTTCCCCGCTTTCCAGAAAATCACTGATGGCTTTGTATCCAAAAATCATGATCACACCAAACGTCAAGATGACGATGATAAACATGAACACTTGTCCGATACCCATCCCTTTTTTATTTAGCGAGATCATAGGAATGATGATTATCTCCGTCTTCTTTTTCACGTACTTTTTTTTCCATACACATATCTTTCATGTACCTATTTTTCATTTATTTATTTTTCATTTACCTCTTTTTTTATCTATTTCTTATTCTTTGCAAGCTTCTTTAGCTTGGCAAACAGATCGTCATCTTGCGCAGAGCTGTCTTTAGCAGAAGATCTTTTTGCCGCAGTATCTTTCTTCTTACCAGATGCTTTTTCTTCAAGCACTTTTTGCACATCAGCATCTTTTGTTCCTGTAGCCAAGCCTGCTAACTGCTGGAAAATGCTTTTCTCTGGCTTGCCTTGTTTTTCCTGTTCAGAACCAGAACCTCTTGATGAAGATACATTTGAAGTATCTTTCCCCGCTTGTTGGGCTGCAGATTTTCCAGACCTCGCTCCAGCTTCTTCTCCTTTCGCTGAAGCACCACTTGCTGCTCCTAATCCAGATGAACCAAATTCACTGAACAATCTTTCCCTCTTTCTTGATCTTTCTTTCTTCATCCGCTGATTGCGAAGGCTAACTGCTTTTTCATTCCTCTCTGGAGTTTCCTTGCCACCTACCGATACCGCTGAAGCAGAACTGCCTGCTGGCGAAGGGAACCGTGAAGGTTGTTTTACGCCTGAACTCCTCGCTGTTCTGTTTTGAGGAGAATAGTTGTAAAAATAGATAAGATATCCCATACCGGAAGACATTAAGACTAAACCAACAATCAGGAAGATTAAAGGAACAAGGGACATTCCTTCCGGAGTCCCAACGGGAAGTCGAGGATCACGAGAAGGAGTTTCTCCTCCAAGCCCAGAACTCAGATTTCTATATTCCCCCCAGGGAGGCTCTTGAACTTTCCAGTCAGGAGGCATATCCGAAGCAAGACAAGGGTTGCTTCCCCCTAAATACTCATGGTAATTATTTGTTCCATCATCGTCATAATCTTCCGCCCCATCAGCTATGGCATCCAAATCAGAATCGGCAGAAGCAACATTCAATGGGCAAGATTCACTATCATAGACTTTCTCCCAGTAATTTGGCAACCCGTCGCCATCTTGATCCTGATTGGTTTCATTATCGGGAACTTCACTGAAGCCGCAGCCATCATCTCCCGTAATTATTCCGGAAGATGTCGTCGTACAGAGGTCACAGCTGTTTTCTACGCCATCCCCGTCATCATCACTAAAGCTTATTTTCTTCGTTCCGTTATAGGTATTATCCTGGTAATCACGAGCAGCATAGCAAAGGTATCCCGTCTGCTCAAAGGATATTTTTCTGCCATCATAACTAGCATTTATCATACATTCCTGCTCATTTCTGCTTGTTCCATAGATGATCTCTTTGCATCCGATAGCATCATAGCAATGCATCTCCGCTAAAACTCCGGAACAAGATTCATTGAACGTAACATCGATCCTTGGCGGGCTTTGGTCCAGAGAACAGATGGTACTATTTTCCGTCACTACAATGCCGTCGCTGGTAGCGGGCAAGCCTTTGTTGCCTGCTGCGTCGGTAGCCCATACTTTGGTAGTAAAGAGGCTGTTATCTATCTCGCTAAGATTTGACGTAAGCGAGAGAAGATCGATCGTTATCGGCAGTCCCACAGATGTTCCATTAAGAACAAGCTCTGCAACAGGAGCAAGAGAATAATTTTTACTCTGGTTCTGCCTTGACCAATTCATTGCTGAGCCATTGGATGTCCTTCCTTGGCGATAATAGATCTCGTAATAATACGACGCAAGATTTTCTTCATCAGTATACACTAACAGATTGATCGTCTCGCTGCCACAGGTATAAGAGCCATCATCTATCGATGTTATCATGGGAGGAGTCAAATCAATCGTAAAGGAGATCTCGCCTTCCGCTACATGGCTTCCTTCCATGGTGCATCGTACGGGAATATCGTAACTTCCCCGTGGAACTCCTGTCAAGAGATGTTGATGTATTCTGCCACCAGTTTCAGAGAAACGCTGGTAAGATCCAGAAAATTCGTATTCACATATGGCATTCCTGCTCGTCTCTACATACAGAGGAACATCGCTGCTATATACATATTCCCCGCCATCTCCTGCCCGAAGCTCACTGATGAATCCAGCAGAAGAATAGTCTACATTAAAGATAATCTGTTCCATTGGAGATAATAGACCCGCTCCGCTAGAGCATTGAGTGTTCAGGGTAAACGTCTTTTTGCCATCAGAGCTGGAGAAGGAATTGAGGGAGAAAATGTCCTCGTGCTCCCGGTAAAGGATCTTCTCCACTAACCCTGGAAAAGCATATTCCATACTTTCATATTCTGAACTCCCTGAACCTTCCGAAGCATCACTATATTTGCAAAGGGTCTTCAGATCAGTCATGGCAAAGATGTTCGTTTTTGTTTGACCTATCTCAAAGATCAAGTCGGGATCAGCGAATGCTTCCGTTATATCGGGGTAGTTCGGATCATACTCAAAAATATAATGATGTTCCGGGCTTAACTCTCCACCAGAACTGAGGCAGCGGATGTAGAGATCATAGATACCACCATCAGCAGGATAAGATTTAAACACATTCTGAGGGAAATTTCTTACGAGATATTTTCCGTTGGCGTTCTGCTGGATCCTCTGGACATCAAGAACATCATCATAATTAAATTCAGGAGTGAAGGAAAAGGTACATTCTGCGCTAGGAACAAGGGTAGAGAACTGCCAGTCAAAAACCGGCCGAGGGCTGATGACCCATTTCTCGCCTTCATACATGTAGACTGGAGGGAAATCAAACAATAAGCCGAAACCATTGATGAAGACCGTGCCACAATTGGCGGAGAACACTTTATTTCCGGCAGTATCCGTAGAATAATAACATATCCTGCTGGTCTTATCGATGATCAAGTTTCCTGGCTCATAGGGAACATAATTTTCATTAGGGAATGGGGGGCAGGATAACAGATCATTCTCTGCACCCAAGCAATAATATGTCTTGTCGCAAGAAAACCCTTCAGCAGAACAGCTAAAATCTACCGTTGCAGTGGTGATGAATGACGCTTCCCATACTCTCATAACTGGTCGATATTCTCTCGTCCCTTCCGTAAGGATAATCTGCGTGGTAGGAGGTGTTAAATCGATCGTGAACTGGAAATGATCTTCGATATCTTCTTGAGTAGCAAACGATTGGCAGACAACTTTGTATTGTTGAAAATAGGTTCCTTGAGAAAATCCAGGTAATGGCTCCGTGAGATGATGCTTCCTTGAATCTCCTACCCCATTGAATTGGGCGACAAACTCATGGGTATCCGTTCGCCGTAAGGTACATTCTGAATCTAACGTCGTTTCCACTTCGAAATGGATGGTCGTTTCAGCAAGAACACCATCAAGAAGAGGATGAAGAAGAGTGATGCCATCCTCTAAATCTAGGGTGTATTTTTTCTCCTTTGATTGATAGTTTCCAACGAGATCGGTACAGGTGACATTCACGTTGACCCATACTATATTTGCCAGTTCATCAAATTCCACCGCTTTGACGTCATCATGTTTCTTTTCTACCGATTGTAAAGCAACGTCTGCATTCGGTAAGGACAGATTAAAGCTGCAGGACATCAGTTCAGAAGGATCAAGAGGAGAAGGATCTTGCAGCCATACTTTGATCTTGGCCCGCTCTTGGCTGATCATGATCGTTTGATTGATGACAAAATTGGGAATAGTATTATCCACATAGAGCAGGTCCTGCTTGACGGATTCCCTGTTCAAGTATTCATCTTCCGAGTAATAAGATATGCGATAGATTTCCCCATCTTTCTTTTCCGTGATCTTCTCTAGAATGTTGACGGTGATGCTTTCCTTTCCTGTTCTTCCCGTATAATCCAGCACCGTGAATGTTGAGCAAGGCTCTGGCGAACTTACAGGAGATAAGCAATAGCCAAATCGAGCAAGGTCATGCTGCTGAGTATGATGATTATGCACTGCTTGATCATTCCCTTCAAAAGTAACGGTAGGTGAGCTTAAAGAGACGGCTGGTAGAGAACCACCCAATAATGTCGTTACGGGAGGAGAAACGTCCAGCTTGCAAGCAACGAAACCGTCAGCGCAATCATCTTCTTCATCAAAGTTTCCATCTTTGACACAGCTTGATCCATCCCAATAACATCGTCCCCAGCTGCAGCTGTCATTTGATTCTGAAATAATTCCATTCGTAGCCGATATAGCATTATCGTTGACACATTCTAATTCTGAGGTATAGGTATAACAGCTTGATTCTGGGGAAGGATAGTCGCCGCAGTCTTCACAATAACTGAGTAGAGGAAGGTTTTGGCTATTCCCCAGAGGATTAGAGAAGCATCTTCCTAACGACGAACAGATGTCTGGCGTGCAGAGATTATTCTCAAACACAGTTACCCCTTTCCCGCTCGGCACATTGTCCGGGCTGCAAAGACCGCAATAGGTATCATCATTGTACTTTTCAGGAACACAGAATCCCGCGCCAGTTTCCTTTGTTACCTCTTCGGTAAAACTTTCATCTAATGAAGGAAGACCTAAATTTTCTTGCAGCGTGTCAAAAAAGGAACCGTAATCGACGAGCGGGCTCTCTGATCTGGTGTCAGCAGCATCAACCCATAAACAAGGCTGTGTTAAACAGCTGTTAAATTCACAGGCATTCTTGCTTTGATAATCAAAACAGTTCTTCACTTCTGCACAGCTCAAACATTGGTCAACCGTCGTCCTTGCTGCAGTTGGAGAAGGGCTAAAATAATCATAATAACAGAATTTTGTTGGTACACTTGCCGTTGCATCATCAGAAGAACCGGAAGAATCTGATGTGGAAGAAGAAGCACCATAATAGCAGATGTTTTCTGAATAATACAATCCAAAAGGCTTGCCCCCTTCCTTACAACTCGTATCAGCCAAACAGGTCGTTCCGCCAACCCTATCAGAAGCGCAAAATCCTTCTTCACACGTATCTATCTGCTGAAACCTGTTGTCTGGCCCGCAGACAAAGATCGGATCCCCTATTTCTGATGATGAACCTAATTCAGAGAATTCATCCTCAGCAGAAGGATCTTCACAGAACTGCTGGCCAAGCGTGTAGGTAGCGCATACTTCATCTCCCATGGTTACACTCACAGAAACTCCTGCAGAAGTATATTTTCTTCCTTCAAAGAGATAGATGGTTGTTAAAGTATAGGTGTAGGAAGCGCCCCATTCTAAGCGGCTATCCCAGAAAGAGCTGATGTCTTCATTGAAGATCTGCCGCGATTCTTGACCCGCTTCATCTGTTCTGATTAGCTCATAGCCGATGACTTCCGGACAAGGCTGCTGCCAGGAGAGCTGCACTTCCGGCTGGCCAGGAATAAACTGATACGTAAAGCCTGTAGCATCAAGCCAGTTCCCAGAAGAGCACACAGCAGATGCTATCTGCAAGTCCAGATCGATAGTCATAACGGATAATGATTCCGTCAGCTGAAAAGTGCTTTCCGCCTGGTAATAGCCAGCATACGTCGCTCGGATAGTCTTGATCTGCCCATCAGCTGGCAAACTTACTTGATAATTTCCGGAATCCCTCGACAAAGCTTTATACTGCCCGTTGATGAAGATGTTTGCCCCGGGAACAGGATTGCCGTTCAATAACACTCTTCCTTTGACTCCCGTAAATACTACACCTTCTAAGGTGAAATCAATGTTGGGAAGATCTTCCGCAGCAGAAATAATGATTGTTCGTTGCGCTGACCCATATTCAGGATGGGTTGCTGTTACCGTATACGTTCCAGGGGAAAGGAAATCTTGCTGATATGCCCCATCCGCTAATGATGTTGTTTCTACCGTTTGAATGCCGGAAATAGTGATGGTTGCTCCCGCCAAAGGCAATACTTCTCCTGCCTGAGGAAAAAAAACATGCCCGCTGATCTTTCCCGGAAGCCCTGGCTTTTGCAAGTAGATAGTCCTTTCCGCAGCTTCTCCCGGAGCTAACGAAACAGAAAATTTTTGCTCCACAAAATCTGGAGAAGAAGCCGTAGCTTGATATACACCTGCTTCAAGGGGGGTAAAGGTGTATGTTCCTGCTGAATCAGTATTTCGTGTGATACTATTCATCACGATCGTAGCCGATAAGGGCTGAAATTCTTCATTAAGAATGATAACAGTCAAGGAAGCTTGCTGAAGGGTGACTTCGCATTGATTTAAGCATGTTCCTTGATCGGAAGGAAAAAACCCTGGCTCAGCTGCTCCCGGTCCAACGATGCTTGTCGCCAATTGACGACACTGAAAGAAATCGGTGCCAAATTCACAGAGCGGAGCGCCATCAGACTTGGTAATTTTACAACATCCTGGAAAACACCAGGCAGCTTCATCCTCTGCCGTCAGGACTTGATCGCATAAGCCACGATATTCTAATGAACAGCCTTCTGTTGTTCCACAGGAAACAAGATCACAGTCTGGAAGGACGGAACAGGATTGGGGAGAAGTTACACATCTTGCATCTCCTGCACAAGCTTGCTGGTCTGCCCCGGCATTTTCAACACAATACATATCCGCATTATTCGGATGAAGGATACATCCCGCAGCTAGAGTTGAGACGGACAGAGTGGAGAGAAATACAACTAAAAGTACAAAGATCAGGCCTCTTTTTTTACTTTCCATCCGATGGCAGAATAAAACACTTTAGATTTATAAAGCTTCCGAGAAGAAGAAGGATAGCAAAAATGTTTTTTTGTCGAGAAAGAGCATAGCTTATTTCTTGGCAAGCTCTTGCAGTTTAGAAAAGATGTCTTTCTGCTCCTTTTGTTCGGGCTTTTTCTTAGCGCCTTTAGCTATCCTTCCTAAAGTTCTGAAATTATCCGGTTTTTTATCTGCCAACAGCCCTTTTTCTGAAAGAAACTGCTCTCTCCGTTGCTGTTTTATTTTTAATTGCCTCTTCTTCTGAGCCACATTTTGTTGTTTGATGTCAGAAGTGTTGAACGGCGAAAAAATTTTCCAGAAGGTTGGAGGAGGTGCTGGCTTCTCCTGCTGTTCCATTTGTGCAATAAGGTCAGCAAGGTACCTTCGTAGGAGAAAGAATAACACGACAAGAGAACCGATACCTAAAACGATGATGATCATAGTGCTCCAGAGGGTTGATGAACCATCATCGGAAGAAGGCTCTCTTGGCTCGGATAATGTATTTCCTGGAGATATTGTTTCCAGCGTCGTGGAAATGGCTTTCCCCTGGCTGCACCATTGCTGGCAAGACTCTTGAGGGAGTTGAGGATTGAAATAATATTCTTCTTCCTGCTTATTGCTCACTTCAATTTCACATCGTCGCTTGCTTAAGGTGTAGTCACAGAATGTTGCTTCTTCTGTTCCCAGAGAATAGGTAAATTGACAGCAGCCTGCTCGGCACGTATCACTATCGGTAACTGGCCCAGCAGGACATCTTCCCGTAAAATCTTCTAAGCAGGTAGAAGCACAGATCATCTTTTGGCATTGAAGTTGTGTTGAACAAGAAGTTCCTTCACTAAATACTTCTGCAACAGAACAACGGTCTAAGATAGAACATTCTGCTTCCGCTTCTTCTAGAGATATTTCTAAACAATAGGCAGTGCTGTCTTTGTACAGGAAACAGCCTGCGGCATTGGCAGAAAGGGTGAAAGCTAAGAGAATGATTATGAACAGCGATAATTGGATTATTTTCCTCATCTTCCCTCTTTTTTTATTTTAAATAGTGATGGTAGTTTATTTAATTTTTTATTTGAATAGTCGTTATGCATTTATATTTATCGATTATACCTCTAGGAGTCTCTGTAACAAGTTAAATCACTTTTACACGTGCCATCAAATCTTCCATCAAAATCCCCATCACATGGTTTTCCAATATCATCCGATCCCCCGCATCCGCAACTAATCTCAATTTTATTTCCATCATCATCTACTAATCCTTCATCATTCACAAAATATTTAGTAAGAGCATAGTCTTTTAATAATTTAACTTTATTGCTCCTTGGAGCTGAATCAGTTTCTAGCACTAATTCTTCCTCATCTTCTCTGGAACAGAATGACTGGCAGCCCATATTTCCATGACAGAACCCTAAACCATAATTATCAGCGCGTTTGACATAACTCCAAGCTAATTGCCCTTGACATCCTAAAGCATCATCACCACTTCCGTCTCCGGGATTAACAGAACGACACCCCTGAGCATGTGTTCCACAGCGTAACTCATTGTTGAATGGAACAAATTCTCCGGCAACACTGCAAAGACCTTCACTTCCACAGAGAGCTGTCTGCTGCGCCAAAACAGAATTTAGTTTGAATTCACCTTCCTCATAGCCTGGTTCACCACTAGTAATGGGATCCGTGCAGCTTGGCTCAGGATTATAAAAACAAGTTTTGTCAGTTGGAGCAAACCCATATGTTCCCCCATCATTCACACAACAAGCATGAGAAGCTTCTAAAGGATGAATCCAATCTTCTTTCTGAATAACACCATCAACAATTTTGACCTTACCATCCTCATTAGTAACCCATTGATAATAAGGTTTTGAAGAAATACCAGAGGGAACATAAGGTATCTGATGCTTAACATTCCTATGCGGCAAACAGAGTTGCGGCTCCAGACGGACAGAATGCTGGCTGGATATAGAATTATCCACACCACAATAATTGGCAGAGAAATCTATTTGTAATGTTCCGGGCGTCCTCGTCAATAAATTGTAAATTGGATCGTTAGCCAACACTCCCCAGTTTTCAATAAGTAGTGGAAGAACAGAAAAAGAACACGAGAGAAGGTCATCTTGAACATTCACACAGTTTGCTCCTGCCAGAACAGGGATAGGTACTGCAGGTATACTTAGATCATCAGGAGTAAATGTGACTGACGTTAATGCAGTCCTTGTAGCCGTACTATCTGCTGATTCTCGTGGAATTGTTACAGAAATAAAAATTGGATCTTGAGGAGAAACGGCATACCTTTTGACACCAGAAGTATCTACACCAAGAGCATCAGCATAATCTACTATTCCACCACCCGGCAGAGCTAGAGCCAAAGAGTACGGCAACGATACCCCTACTTTCAAATCTCTCTCTGGATTGATCGGCCTATCGACAAACAAGCGTACTTTCTGCCAATCTTCTGCGCCATATTTGTCTTTCACTTTAGCAGTAAATGTGTAAGGCCTTTGCTCAAGAGCCATTGCGCTAAGCTGTTCCTTTGAAACGAGAAAACGATTGGCTTCTAAGCCACCATCCGCAGGAACTGCTGGATCTGTACCAAGCCAAAAGTAATCCCGGTTAAACGGAGGATCCACTCCATCTACATCCGTAAAATAATATTTGATATCATCTTCTCCCACCCCTTCTTCATCCCTTTCACCATCCTCATCAGGATCTATGGCAGAAAGGGTGATATCAATCTGCCCATAATTATTATCACTGGTATCACCTGGAACGATGAGATAATCGTACTGTTTCTCACCAACCAAACATTCCGCATTATGCACATAATCTAATGCCGGCGCCCGATTCTGCCTCGCCAACCTTAACACAAAATCTAGAGGCAAGTCTGTTATCTGAGGAAACGGAGAAGTGAACGTAAAAACAGTATCTCCAAACGTTTCTCCCGGAGTTTCAATCCTCACCCGCTGCATCGATATTTGAAGGGCTTCGTAATCTCGCTTGAATGTCCACCGAGTTGTTGTTGAGCCATCAACCAGCTTTATCGGAAAAGTAAGATCTCGCAATGTGTCTCGTGTAAATTTGAAATCAGCATACCGATAATCCATCTCTATGGGAAAAAAGAATGACGAGCGTAACATTCTTCTCAATCCAGAAGGATAAAAAAAGTCAAAGACCGATAAGTGAAAGAAATCTTCTCCACCAACATTAATATTTAAAGGATAGTTGGCAATCACTAAGATGCCGTCATCCTGCATATCTGCCGTCAACGTGAAATCCGATGATGTAAACTGAGCGTTTGGAACACGCTCTTCTAAATAAGAATTGATGCACTCTTGCGCTTGGATCTTCAGATATTCTTCCAAGTCTCTTTCGATATTTCTCTCCCAGCGCTCGATGGAGCCGAATTCTGCTTGCTGGGGAAAAGCATATTTGCAGAAGAAAGGAGTATTATCTTCGAGATTGCAGGGAAAGGCGTTCTGATGGGTAAGGTATGGCTTCTTCGTCAAAGCATATGCTATACGACTCTCAGAATCAGGAAGATATTGCACTCCAGTAACTCCATCTTGAAAATGAAGCTGTCCTCCTGGCTGGTTGTCCCACAATCTGCTTTGCTTTCCCACTAACCTGATGCCTTCTTCCAATTCATCGCTTAAACAATCTTCAACAAATATCCGTAGAGCTTCCTTGCTGAATATTTTAGATAAGACATCTTCCTGGCTGGTAGAAAGTCTTGTATTGACAGCATTGCTCGTAACTTGGATGAGGAAAAGGAAAATGAATAGGATAACGATCCCCAAAATAATAAACATCGTAACCTGCCCTCTTTTTTTCATAGTACTTGGGAGAGAATAATCTAGAGATGTTTATAAATATAGCGAGGTCAGGTACGTATTTAGTTCGGTTAAAAATGGTGGCAAGGTCAAGAGGGAAAATCTATCAAAAGGTTCGTAAGACCAGTCTAGTTGCGAGGCTTTAAGCTTAAATAGATGTCATCATATTGTTCTTACCGAAGGCCTCGCTGAATTTTCCGTTGACCTGAGCGAGCAAGAGTGAGCTCTTGCAGGTCAATGCCACTATTTTTCTTTATGGAACTAAATACGTACGAGGATGTAATTTCACTCTTTCCAGCTTCTTCCAGAGTTTGTATCACCATGATCCCCATTGGTAACATTCAGCTTGTTAGTGCCATCAATATCCATCGTAAAGATATTGCTAGAAAACTCATACTGAGGTGAATGGTGAAAAGCTATTTTCCTGCCATCAGGCGACCAAAATGGTGAAGATTCATAATCAGCACTATTCGAAAGGTTTGTTTCCTCACCACTAGAAAGATCAAGAAGCATGATCTCCTGGCTACCTGAACGGTACGATTGAAAAACTACTTTTCGGCCATCAGGTGATAAAGTAGGAAAATGATTTGAACCGCTGCCGTTCGTAAGGTTGGTCATGTCACCTCCACGAGAATTCATAGTATAGATGTCCCATTCCCCACTACGATTTGATGTAAAGATAATTTTAGTCCCGTCAGATGACCACGAGGGAGAATGATAATCATAAGAGTCATCAGTAAGGTTTGTTTCATGGCTTCCATCTGCATCCACCACATGAATCGTGGGATGATTTCTTCCGTAAAGATACATGATCTTGCTGCCGTCTGGAGACCATGAAGGAAAGTAACTATCAGAGTAACCCTCATTAGGAGCTACTTGCCTCCTGCCGCTGCCATCGCTATTGATAACATTTATAGCAGTATAATTTCCATGTTCCGACGAAAATTCTTCTGAAGTAAAGACGACTTGTGTCCCTCCATGATGCCACCAGGTGGCAGGATATAATGCTAAGTTATCGAGCCACTCCATATCATCAGCTAATCTTCTTTTGTTGCTGCCATCAGCATCCATAACATAAAGACCAATCACCCCTTCTTCCCGGGAGATATAAAGTATCTTGCTGCCGTCTGGAGACCAGCGGAGACTTTCATTATAATCTGCAGAATCAGTTATTTGGACAAGATCACTGCCATCAGCATTGACGGAGTAGATCTCTTGCCAGCCGCTCCTAGCTGATGAGAAAAGAAGTTTTCCAAGAGTGGAACTTCCTGTACTCTCCGAACCGTCGCTGGAATCATCTTCATCAGAAGAACCTCCTGATGACCCACTGCCACTGGGATCATTATAGCCTCCAGTACTTTCACCATCATCATCACTGCCAGCACCTCCACCATTAGGATTAGGGACACTGCCTTGATACTGGCCATCAACACATCTTCCTTCAAGGCTATCATAATGCCGATTGGCGCTGCAACTACCTGAGCGTTCTTCTTCTTGACCACGGCCAGCCACGGCAGAGCCGTAAATAGCAGGTGGAGCAACTATGGCTGTTATTGGAATAGCAGCTTTTGCCAAAGAACGCAGTCCTCGTAACTGATACCACACTTCTATGGATGTAGAAATATCTGCAAGAGCAGCTGCTGTTTTTTTAGCAGCGCTAGTTATTCCGGACAATAATCGTTCTAATGGCATTTACTGCTTAAATCGGGGATACATTAAAAAGATTTGCTCAAGAATCTCAATGCCTTCTTCCACAGCCTGCTGGTAAAAAAAGGGCAGCAAGGGAATAGTCCTTTCCTGACTGTTGGTACCATAGGCCATATACCAAAAAGTATAACTTGTTATAAATGTTAGAAAAGTTTAAATAGTTAAGGACTAAGATAAGGGAAGTGAATGACTATGGATGTCTGCATGAAGGATATTGATGAAAGTGATTGGAGATTCTTTAAGTCAGAATCTGCCAAGCATGGAGTGAAAGTAGGGGAATTTTTTAATGCTTTGATTGGAGAGCATAAAGAGAGATGTAAAAATAGTAATTGGAAGAGCATCCTTTTTGGAAAAAAAACGCTGAAAGGAATAGTGGAGAGAGAAGATTTTAAACCTATCCGCAACGAATTTCGGGAACGCTTTATGATGAGGGGAGCATGAGCTACTTACTGGACACAAGCGTCCTAATAGAAATAGAAAATGATGTTAAAGCTGTCATTGATACAATACGCGCCCTACCAGAAGGAAATTTTTACATCAGTATCTTCACCTTCTGTGAATATTATCGTGGCTTTGTGAAGAAAAGTGATGCCGTCAAGGCAAAAGTAATAGAAGAACTCAATAAATATATCCTGCTGGACACCTCTAAAAAAACAGGAATTTGTTTTGTAGAGCTGCTGGAAACCCTCTCGAAGAAAGGAGAGGTCCTTCCTCATTTTGACGTGTTTATTGCTGCTTTTGCCAAGACCCATCATCTCACCTTGATCACCAGAGATAATCATTTTAAGAGGCTGGAGAAAGAAATAAATGTTATTCTGGTCTAAAATGGATGTTCTTACCCTTCCACTTCCGGCCGTAATTTTCCCGTCAGCTGCGGCCAGGTAAAACCTTAAATGAAACTCCCCACCGCAGCAGAGCAGTCACTGGTATCAGACCCATTCGTGGAATAAAAGCCTAAATGACATCACTCCACATCTCCCTTATTTCGTAATTCACTTTTTCTTTCTTTAAGAATTCCACGGCTTTTCCAGAAAATTGCAAAGGGATGAAGAAAACAGTGGGGGCTATTCTTTTTCCTCCATATTTGTCCACAAGACCCTGCCTTTTGATCTTTTTTTCCATTCTCCCAAATAAATGACGGATAATCCTGTTTCGTTTTGCTACTTTGGTTATTGGAACTATAGAAAATAAGGCATATCCATTTCCCCTTACCTGTTCTTTAAATTTACCATAGAGGACTATCCCATCAGAAAGGACACTCCCATATAATTCCCATTCTTTTAATAATCCTACTTTGATATTGATCTCATAGGAAAATCCTTTTTTTTCCCAAGTGTCAAAAATGATGCTTTTGTAAAATTTACCTTTGATGATGGCTAACTCTCTCTCTATCTCCGGCGCTTTCTGATCAACATCAAAAAAGATGTCGACATCACTTTCTGAAGTAGAATCGCCCCTGGCAGCTGATCCGAAGAGAATTATTTCTTTAACCGGATGGTGTAATCTCTCTAAGGCATAAGAGACAAAATACCCCGCATAAGCAAGAAGATCATTTTCCAAAGGTTATCCCCTCCATCTGAAGTTTTTTACGGAGAATGTCCTTAAGTTGGTTGAAAGCCTGGAGAACCGCCTCAATATCCTCCTTAATGGGGCTGCCATAAATCAAATTATTCCTCTTCTCCTCAATAGTATAGATCAATTCAAAAATTTGGTCCTTGTCAGGGAAATCGATACCTAGTTTTCTGTCAGCCAGGGCATCTTTTTTCTGTCCTGCATTAGGCCTTTTGAACCAGTTGTGCTCTAAGACTTTCCCAATAGTTATTTTATTTGATTGATGCAGAAATAACTCCAATAATTCGACAGAGCAGGCAGAACAATGAAAGCCAATGGTGATTGGCTTTTTTTCTAATCCTTCATCTAAAGCATCCCTAATCTCTTCAAGATGCTCTTCTATTTTTTTAAGATGATTTTCCTTTGAGCTCATGGTATAATTTAACCCATTCTGGGGTATTATTTATACCAATAATATTTAAAGTTTTCGGTATTTTAAACCAAACTCTTACCCTTCCACTTCCGGCCGTAATTTCCCCGTCAGCTGCGGCCAGACTTGGTTCAACAGATTCTTCTTGCCAGGTGTTACAGATATTTCAATTCTCTGTGTATCATCAATCGTTACACAATTGACTTTTTCCGGCTCTAACAGATCAGGCGGCCAGGCCGAGCCAAGATGTCTGGCATTAAGGAAAGCACAGATAGGGCTTTCAAATCCCGTATAATCGGCAATGATGGAATGTTTTGACACGGAGCTAGGAGATGTCTTCGGAAGAATTTCTTTGACCGCCTGCACTTCCTTGCCATCTGCTTTCAAGAGATAAATATCCCTAAAGTTATCTGCTTCCTGTACAAACTGTAAGGTTGAAGAAAGAGTCTCTTCCCTGCCGAAGAAATCGGAGAGGAAAGTTACGATTTTATCTTTCAAAACCACAAGACTGAGAGGCCTGCTGATGCCATCTCTACCATAGATTAACGCATTGATATCTGGGACATAGCGTAATTCTCCTACAAAAGATTCCGTTGTTGCACAAACCCCATCATCTCCGCAGATGCTGGGATGCTGGTCAAATGCTCTCAACAAAGAATCATCATCACTGATAGGCTTGTTTAAGGTTGTGGCAAAGATAACATTTCCTGCTTCATGCTTTAAGATGCAGGCGCTATTGATGCAGGTATTATCTTCCACGGGAATGAGGCGTTCCGCTTCAGGATTTGTGGGAAGAGGGAAACATGAAGCTGATGTTACTGAGGGAACACTTCCAGGGATTAACGAATCGGAAGGTAACATTGTTCCTTCTCCTCCCCCTAAGATCTGCGGTTCTTTACCGTCAAAATCTGCCAAAACTGCTTTCGGATCAGAACAATAGATGCTGTAATCGGAACTGCCTGCTTCTTCTAATAATTGCCCGGCTAAGAATTTTGTCCTACTCGTCCAGTCTCCTTGAGAACAGTAATGGTCCATGATAAATTCAGAATTGTTGATGCAGGTAGGGAATTTCACTCCTGTTATCTCTGTCTGCTGGTGGAAATTGAGCTGGTCAGAGCCTTCTTTTGGAATTGACGCGATGATATGTTCATTGTCAATTATTTCCGTATTTCTTGATGATACGATAAAACACTGGTCTTCAAAGGAGCAGAAGCCTTGCTTTTCCGCATTCCAGTCAGAGAGTAATGGTAATTCTACCCAGCTTCCTTCAATGCAGCGGTAATTCCTATCATCGCCAACATGTTCAGCAATTAACGTATCATCGGTCATCGGCTCCACGCACGTAAAGCCGTTCCAGCAGTAATTTGTTGGACAGCAGGCTGCTGCCGCTCTTGGGTTTTTTTTGCTGGGGTATCTTAAATTATACGAGAATTCAGCAATGCCTTTGCCGTCATCTAATTGCAGGAGAGGGTATTTTATGTCACAGTTTCCGGTGAATTGGAAGGAGACATAGGAATATGTTTCGGTATTAAAGGATGTACCTGATGCAGAGAGAGTTATTTTTGTTGGTGCTGTTGTTGATGGACTGGAGGTATCATAAAGGATAGCCTGGACGTCATCACAGCGTCCTTGATAGGAGAAGTGCAGTTTTTCCTCTCGAGGGATAGCTATCCTGTCGGAGAGGAGCATTTGATTTTCTGCCAGAACTATTTCTCTTGGTCCATTAGTTTCGGTATAACCTTCCGGCCATTCTTCTGGGGGAAGTACAATAGGAAACGTGCTTTCACCTGCAACCACTTGATATAATGGGTTTTCTGTTGTACCTACATTATCAAAAATATCCCAATAAAGTAACGTGCCATGCCACGTTTCCTCTTTACTGAAATAAGGATTGGGTAAGATATTTCTTCCCGGAAGGATTTGCGATGGGAACGTCCTTTGTTCACTTTCTTTTTCTTCTTCTCCTTCAGGATCGCGTAACACCAAATGTTCATCCATGTTTTCGAGACTCACATCATCCGGAACTGGCTCATAGCCGAATTGGGGAATGGTTTGCCTGCTCCACGTTCCGATGGTGGAAATATACTTGCTGTCTTCTGTATCATCGGTAGAAGATCCGTCTTCCGTATGAACAATCGGCGGCTGGGTTTCAGAGAAGGCACAGAAATACTCTCCTTTCACATCACAGAAGGTTAGGTCTTCATATTTTCCTAAGCTTAAACCAGATTGTGATTGTGTTCCGGCATTACAGCCATAGAATTGGTAATTGATCTCACCCCCATAGTCAGGATCAACCTCTTTCGTGTAAAGGACGTTCTGGGGGATACGCTTTGCCCGAATGTTTGCGGTAGCAGGAATAGAAGATGATGAAAGCGGCAATGATAAAGACGACAATAACGCCTGAATATCTATCTCCGCTTCTGCTGGAAGAAGGATATCTTCTTTTGGATAGTTAGATAAGACAAGGTAAAGGTCATATTGCCCGGGGTTATTATTTTTTATTTTGTAATCAATAGCATCAGCAGTAGGGTCAGATTCCCCTGGCAAAGGGAAGACACATTCATTGGAAGTGCAGGTGAAGGTTAGTTGAACAGGATCTTCCTTAAATGTTAAAGGTTTTGGAGTTGCTTCTAATAAATTTCTTGCCTGAGTTAAATCAGCTTCTTCTTTGACGGTAGTTTTTAGTTGTAAAGGCAATATACTTGATCCTCCAAATGAATCTATATTTATCTCCGTTATCTCCGTTATCCCACCACCATCATATGGTTCAAATAAAGGAATGCCCATCACCACCTCATAATTCTCTTGTTCCTGAATACTTATCGAAGTAATTATCTGATCTGTCTCCTCTGTTCTGAAAAGAATGCTCTTTGGGATGCTAGCTATATCACTAAAGGTTTCCCTACCTTCAATCACTCGAAGATCATTCAAATATTCAGCCAATTCCGCACTTCTTCGCATAGCCACTCTTCTTTCATCTAAATTATGTTGTTCCATCAGGTTTGTATCAAATACAAATTCAAACTTCAGATACACCGGAAAATACTGGAGATTCTCAATATCATACTCTTGTTCCATATATTCTACTTGAATCTCAACATTCCCTGCTGTTTGGTCTTCTTGAAGAATAACAGAATTCCAACAGCCGCGTTCTGCTCCAGAAGCATATTCCCCCTTATCATTGCCGCAACACATCGGAGCAATACCTACATCATCATTCCCTTCTATCCACGCTAAACCTGCTGTCGGATCATATAAGGCATTGCATAACTCTTCTCCGTCAAGAAACGACCCAGGATTGGCATAATCCATATCGGTAATCCAAACAGTAGTTGATTCTCCATCAAAAGCAGGAAGATCGGAGTTTGGTTTCCCGGAACAGAGAGGAGTATTGCCTTCTGCTCGGCTTAGATAGACATTCTTCACTTCAATCTGATTTGTCCGTGGATAGGAGTTGATGTTTATATCTTTAATCGCTTCTAACCCTTCAGGAAGCTGCACTTTAACGTGCATCCATTGATTTGGCTTCAAATCTGCATTATTGGTGATATCCCCTAAAATATTCTTATTGATGACATTTTGATCTCCTTCTGCACCCGGTCCTTGAATCCGGAGAAACAAGCTGGCAGGGAAAACAATATCGCCAGTATATTGAAACATAAATTCAAGGTAATCGTAGTCTTTTACGCTTAATGAAGTGTCATGGTAAAACTTGCTATAAACAGATGGATTCACTTGGATATTTGCCCCAGTAGGAGAATACAACTTTAATCCAAACAATCCATCACCAGCATCTCGAGTTTTTGCCCCATTATCACTCCGAGTTTTTGCCCCATTATCACTCGTCTCGGTATCCTGCAAGCATTCCGCCCAGCTCCACCTGTTTCCTTCATCGTAACAATAAAACCTATTGGCAATCTGAACAGGATCATTAGCGATAGGATCTTCTGGCGCTGGATCACCTGCTCGGGCATTAACGACAACATCATTCGTTCCTTCAGCAGCACATTGCACCCATTGGTTGCTGTTGGAAACGATATCAAATGGAGTGGAACCATCAGGCGGGGATATGGATAGGATCTTAAAAGGATCTTGATTGGCAGATAACCAGCACCAATCATTTTCTGATGTGCATACCCTATTATCCCCATCCCAGCCAGGAATATTGCCTGTCCCTGAGCCTATCACCTTATGGCCAAATTCAAACGTAGCAACATCATCAGAAGGAAGGCAGAGGTAACGGTCGTTTTGCCATCCCTCTCCTACAACATCTTCTGGACCTAATTTTCCTACATCACTTGATTTATCTGCCTCTCCATCGGCATAGCCGCAACAATATCCACCTGTAGGAGTATCTATCCAAGAATAATAGCCATTATAAACGTTCCTATGTTGGACAGGGACAGGTTCTTCTGCTCCTTCTTCAGCATAAGGGTTAGGAACAACATTTTCAAGCGTTTTCTGTTCACATCCTTCTTTGAAGAGATTGCAGTAATCCGGCGTTTTTCCAAGAAGATCATCTGCTGCACTGAATATTGCTGCGCCATCAGCACCATCATCTCCCCGACAATCATTATTGATGCCGTCACCACATACTTCTGGAGCTCCTGGATTGATGCAGATGGGGCATTGGCGGTAGGCTAATTTTTTGGTGCAGTCCTCAACAAACTCTATTTCAGAACATATTTCCAAGTCTACATTTTGTGAAGAGATGCTACAAATTCCACTTGCTGGTAGTGGGAATGTACACTGGTTAAAATAAACAGTTGCGATATCGTCACAATAATTATCAAAAATATCATACTTACATAGTTGGTTTAATGAAAATAATGTTTGACATGAATTCATAACAACACCCTGAAAATGATTACATAAATTATCTAACTGTTTGCCATAACGACAAGAAACTGAATCATCATTATCGCAATATGAAGTTATTATTGGAAAATACCAATCAAAATTATTACAGATCGTAGTCCGAGCGGTAGGTAAATTCTGACAACTACTTAAAAGAGGATCATATATCTGCCTTGGTAACCCCCCATCATTGCAATCACTGCCGGTTTGCTGTACATAGGATGAATCGGCTTCGCTATCTAAATGGTCAACAAAGCTGTCATGGTCTAAATCTTTCCCTAATTTTTTCCATTCATAAAAACCAGGCCGAGTTGTACTCTCAACACAGGAATATAACTTACCATCTGCCCAAGTTAGTGAATTTAAATCAGATTTATCCTCTCCAGTAGGTGGTAAACACGCGTACCACAAAGCATCATCAGAACAAATATATTCCCCCTTTGCATAATTACCTATTTTTAACCCTTGCCCTGAACGATGATCGAAAAAACGATCCTTATTATTAATTGAGCTAAATAACCTTAAAATTAATTCTGCATCTCCACCTGTATCCCCATCGTCATCACGTTCCCCTCCCCAACTATCTCCCCAGTCAATATCCCAATCATCATCATTATAGTCAGGATCCCACCCCAACGATTCATAAGGATAGGGATTTGGGAGATCTTTTTCCTCTTTCCAAGTAAAAATAAATGATTTACTAACATACCTCCATGCACAATCATCTACTTCAATTCCATCATTTTCATCCACGGCAGCAACTAAACAACCTTTAGTTCTATCCAGGGATATAGGTTCAATGTTATCAAAACCACATTCTTCCTCTTCAATATAATCCCCAAAATCGGGAAAGTTAGTTTCACTGAAAGGAACGAATGGACAAGCTATATCCACACCAGATTCCATTTTTTGGGTTGTTTCACTGCAATAAATTTTATCAATTTCAGTACAATCATTACAAGCGATATACCATGCAACATACTTATTTTCATTTATTTCAAGCGCATCTTCACCATAGACGAAAAAAGAAGACACAAAAATAATTATAACTAGAAGTATCACCATTCCTCTTTTTGCCATTAGAATAAATCAATCACTTATCATTTATAAATGTAACGAGGTAAACTGGCTGCGGGAAAGTAAAGCACCATTTGACCACTTGTTGTAAAAAACTGCTTTCCCTCTGTTCTTTAAAGTTTCCAATTAGGAGAATGATCCCTTTCTTGATTATCAGTTAGGCGGGATATATTTCCTGCTGCAAGGTCTAAAAGAAATAACTCTGGAGCAAGATCATCCCTTGCGCCATCTTTTGTTTCTGCAGAAAAGATTAAATGCTGATCATCAGGAGACCAGTCAAAAGAATGCAGCCTATAAAAATTGCCTAAAGCAGCAACTTCTTGCAACCCTGAACCATCTAACGATATAGTGTAAAAGCTATCAATTCTATTAACCCCCATGCCAACAGTCTTACTGAACCCTAATATTTGTCCATTATTAGAAAAATAAACAGCATCTGCACCATCGGTATTTGGAACCATTCTACCATTATCACCTGTTATAGGCGATAAAGAGATATGTTTAGTTCCATTTGTGAAATCATAAGAAACATAAGCAACCATTTGGCCATCATTAGAACAGGAGGGGGAATAAAAATCATGTGCAGGATCAGGAAATGTAAGCTGATGAATGCCAGTCCCATTAGAATTAATCCTCATAATTACATAACTATACCCTACATTTGCCTGGAAAAAAATATAATCTCCACACCAAATAGCTTTAGAAGAAACGTCGATGTCTTCAGTATCTCCTAGAATTTTAGTTGCGCTCCCGTTAATCCTGGAAACAACATAAAGCCCATCATTATTATAAAAAACAATTCTTGTCCCATCAGGAGACCATGCTGGCGAACGATGATCTTCCTGCCCGGTACTTATTTCCTGTTCTAAACTACCATCGATTGAGGTGACCATCAATCTAAATGGGGCGCTATCTGCTCCTCTAGAAAAAACAATCGGCATATCATCTTCTGTCGTTGGAAGACCATCATACCCACTCCCCACACAAACACCTTCCGGACTGCAATATCTCTCTAAGCCGCAGTCAGCAGATGTATCACAAGGAGTTTCTTCACCACAGCCAGCAATCATTGAACCATATACAGGAACGACAGCAAGAGAAACGGCAGGAATCCCTGCTTTGATAAACGAGCGCAATCCTCGTAACTGATACCATACTTCTAGGGATGTGGAAATATCGGCAATAGCATCTGCTGTCTTTTTGGCAAAAGCATTCACTCCGGACAATAATCCTTCTAAGGAAACCATTTTATCACTTCAAAGTTAGG
>Ga0209541_10004173_pt1 | contig 25851 bp, 30 predicted proteins | sample RifCSPlowO2_01_FD_184027 | JGI IMG/M metagenome (GOLD analysis project Ga0209541, IMG submission 184027) | Groundwater microbial communities from Rifle, Colorado - Rifle CSP2_plank lowO2_0.1 (SPAdes) (version 2) | ecosystem: Environmental > Aquatic > Deep subsurface > Groundwater | place... | reverse complement strand
CGTGATATTTTACGAGTTCCACCGCCTCCATTCTGACCCGAGGCAGGTTGGGGTTTTGAGAATAGGCCATATCCATAATTGTACAATAAGGTGGTTACAAGGTATTGAACCACGACAATGGCTTGACAAATAGGTTTACTTTAGTATTATGAAAGTAGAACGTTTGTATAAAGGAGGTAGTAAAAATGTGCACTTGGTGTATACCTCATATGGCGGAGATCAACAGAATTATCTTCAACACGCCACTGGGAGGGTTCAGCGCAGGTTTTGACAACATACACCCGCATACCTATCCGGACCTGCACAATGACAATCAGTTTGGGGCCAACCTAAACCAGATTGACTTACTCACGGGAAAGAAGAAAACCATTGGCTCATTTGAGGTCAATATTTATCCCAATCCGTTCATCAAGTAAAACTCTTCTTTCTTCTCCGAACTAGCCCGTTGTTGCTCACGATAACGGGCTTTTTCATTACAAGAGAAAGATTTAAATTCTTAGATTTTCCGCATATCAAAAAACCCGTCCCGGAACTGGTCATAATGGTGACCCAAATTAAACAAGGTGGCGGGAGAGAAAAAATCAACACACTTCTTCTCCCGCTCATATCCCAAGTAAGTGTTCGAAAGAAGATTTATTTAGGGCAAGGCATCAGCCAACTGGCTGGTTTTTTGTTTTTGAAGTAAGTTTGGAATATAAAATATCCTTATCCAACCCCTCAATCACGGTTCTAACGTCGTCCAGCGCCCGCTGCAAAATTTGACACTATCTTAGAGCGGGCGGTATAATGTAATTGTATATGCTCGATGATAAAGACATTCAAAAACTTATAGAGGTTTTTGCTACCAGGGAAGAAGTTGCTACTAAGCTAGACCTCGAAGAGTTAAGAGGAGATTTTATAAATCTTCAAACTTCGGTTGATGCTTACGCCAAGAAAGCTGACACGTATTTTCAAGAAATGGTAATGCTAAGCCATAAGGTCAATAGATTGGAAAAGTGGATTCAGGAAATAGCCGAAAAGGTGGGGATTAAACTGGAATATTAAATAAACTCCGCTTATTGTTGATTTTGTATTTTCAGGCCCGAAAGGGCTTTTTTATTTTCTCGGCGTTGTTTGATATAATAAATTAATTATGCAAATTGTGCGCCATCTCTTTTTAATGTTGGTCATGGCCGTGTTATTGGATTCTGGCTCGGTTTTTGCCAAAGCCGACCTGTCTCTTAATGTTTCTGATATTACTTTTTCCAAGGAAGAGGCCTTGGCCGGAGACAAAGTGCGGGTTTTTGCCCGGGTTTTTAACGTGGGCGACCAGGACGTTTACGGCTTTGTTGCTTTTTTAATCAATGACAAAGAAATAGCCGAACCCCAGCCCGTTTCGGTTAAAGTCAATACTTACGACGATGTTTTTATTGATTGGATTTTTACTCAAGGTAATTTTGATGTTGAAGCGAAAATTATCGCTACCAAGCCCCTGGACGAAGACTTGAGCAATGATAGAGCTGCTAGAGAAGACTATTTTGTTGATTCGGACAGCGACCGGGACGGCATTGGCGACGCCAAGGATAGCGATAATGATAATGACGGTTTGGCCGATGCAGAGGAAACAGCCCTGGGCACGGATTATTTAAACCCAGATACCGACCAAGATGGATTCAATGACGCTCAAGATATTTTTCCCTTGGACCAGACCGAATGGCACGACACCGACAACGATGGCTTGGGTGACAATCTTGATGCTGATGATGATAACGACGGCCTGGCCGACGAAGAGGAATTGGCTCTTGGCATAAATCCTTTCAGCGCTGACAGTGACCATGACCTGATTCCCGATAAAACAGAAATCGCCATTGGTTTTTTGAAGCCGAATAGAAACGAATGGGACCTGGCCCGTGCGGGCTTGGCTTCAATGGCCGCGGCCGTCAGGGGAGAGGTGGAACAGGGCAATATGTTGGTCGGACAGCTGTTTGCCGCTTTCGGCTTTCTCTCAATTATTGGGCTGATTTTAAGATTTGTTGAACAAAAGAAAAGTTGCTAATGTGGTATAATCTAAAAATAGAGCTAAACCATCTTAAGCCATCGGGTTAATAAAACCATAAAACTTATGAAATACTTAGATAAAAACCTCCAAAATAGGATAGAAGAAAAATTAAAAGAATTGAACAAGCTTAGGCCCTTGCCGCCATCGGCTGTAGAAAAACTGCAGAGGCAGTTTCAGATAGAAATGACATATAACTCAAATGCCATAGAAGGAAACAGTTTAACCTTAAAAGAAACCTTTTTAGTTATTAATGAGGGGCTTACCATCAAAGGCAAACCGTTGAAAGACCATTTGGAAGCAAAAAATCACCAAGAAGCTTTAGAATATCTCTACGGCTTAATTGAAAAAGGGAGGAGACAAACCATTTCAGAGCAGTTTATCAGGAGTATCCATCAATTAGCGGTGCAAGAAACTGATAAGGAATGGGCTGGGAAATATCGGAACAGCGACGTGATTATTACCGGTGCCGACCATATCCCGCCCGATGCTATTGATGTGCCACCCAAAATGAGCAAATTGATGGACTGGCTGGAGCAAAATCAAAAGAAGCTTCATATTATTGAGCTGGCTGCTTTGTTTCATCATCAATTAGTTTATATCCATCCATTCTTTGACGGAAATGGCAGAGTAGCCAGATTGGCAATGAATTTGCTGCTAATGCAGGCGGGTTACCCCTTAGTCATCATATTAAAAAACGACCGAAAGAAATATTATCGAGTTTTAAGTCGGGCAGATAAAGATGATTTAGTCCCCCTTATTCGTTTTATTGCTCAGGCAGTAAGTCGTTCCCTGGATATTTACTTAAAAATACTTACCCCGGTTTCAAAAAAAAGAGAAAAATACCTGCTTTTATCAGAGATCGCCAAGGGGACTCCCTACAATGCCAAATATCTCAATTTGTTGGCTCGCCAGGGCGAATTGGAGGCTCACAAAGAAGGAAGGATTTGGCTGACAACAAAAGAGGCGGTCGAAAGATACATTCAGAACAGGAAGAGAAAAAGAATTATTGTAAGGAAGAAACAAAAATAGCAGGCGAAGATGCCTTCGTCATCTTCTTTACCTTCGTCCCGCTTCGCGGGACTCGGTCTGTGGAAAACTATTTGGAGCAAAGGGTTTTGCCATTGTTTTTTTATATTATAATAATCAAATGCCTAGGATTATCAGCCATAATTTGGGTAAGTTTTTAATTGGGCTGGGACAAGAAGTATTCAAAGAATTTACCGAGGAATTTTTAAAACAAAAACAACTTTCTTTCAACCATCTTTATCTGGAATGACCGTATTTAGAACCTGGTTCTAAGTAGTATTAAAGATGTCGAAAAAGAACTGGAATAGTACATAGAGATTTGCTATGATGAAACCACGTTGACCCTTCAATAAAATTCAGGGTCATACTGAGTTTAGACTTCGGCTGAGCTCAGTCGAAGCCTCGAAGTATGAGAAAAATAATCATCCCGATTTTTTTAGTTGTTTCAGTCTCAATGGCTTTTGGAGCCGGTTTTTATTTTGCCAAGTCTCAAGTACCGGTAGCGCCGCCCGAAGGCATTATTAATACTGATTTAGGGCAGCCCCAGGGATTTGACTTTTCTCTTTTCTGGGAAGCCTGGGCCGTTCTGGAAGAGAAATTCGTGGACCATGCAAAAATAGATTACCAAAAAATGATTTATGGAGCGATTGAGGGCATGGTGAGCGCCTTGAAAGACCCTTACACGGTTTTTATGCCTCCGGATGACGCCAAGATTTTCAAAGAAGATGTTTCCGGTGCGTTTCAGGGCGTGGGCATGGAAATCGGCATCAGAGACGGTGCGCTTACGATTATTGCCCCCCTAGAGGGTACGCCGGCCCAGCGAGCGGGGTTAAGGGCGGGCGATAAAATTATTAAAATCAACGATGTTTCAAGTGCCAATATGACCAGCGACGAAGCGGTCAAGCTAATCCGCGGGCCCCAGGGCACGGAAATTGTTTTGACTATTTTCAGGGAAGGCTGGTCTCAGCCAAAGGAATTTAAAATTATCAGGGAGGTGATCGAGGTGCCTTCTTTGAAGTGGGAACAGAAAGAAGGCGATATTGTCTACCTTAAACTTTATCAATTTTCCGAAACAGCCAGGAGCGCTTTTAATAAGGCCGCGGTGGAAATTTTGAACAGCCCGAATAAAAAGATGATTCTGGACCTGAGGAATAATCCCGGCGGCTATCTAGAAATCGCCCAAGATATTGCCGGCTGGTTCTTGGAAAAAGGGCAGATTGTCACGGTTGAGGACTTTGGCGGTAAAGAAGAGAATAAAGACTATAAAGCCAACGGTCCCAGCAAACTGCTCTCCTACCCCTTAGTCGTTCTAATTAATCAGGGCTCGGCTTCGGCTTCGGAGATTTTAGCCGGAGCATTGAGAGACAACCGGGGCGTCCAGTTAATCGGCGAGCAATCATTCGGCAAGGGTTCAGTGCAGACCCTGGAAGAATTAAGCAAAGGCTCGCTTAAAATAACCGTGGCCAAATGGCTCACGCCCGCAGGCCAAACCATTGAAGGAGAAGGTCTTGTGCCCGATACCAAGATAGAGCTCACTGAAGAAGACTATAATCAGGGCCGAGATCCTCAGTTAGACAAAGCCATTGAAATAATTAAAGCTTTATAGTAAAAAGAAATAGTAAGCGAAGAGAACTTCGTTCTCTTCTTTATCTTCGTCCCGCAAAGCGGGACTCGATGTATGAAAGTTATTCTCCTCCAAGACGTGGAAAAAATAGGCAAGCAGTATGAAGTTAAAGAAGTGGCTCAAGGGCATGCCATGAATTTTTTGATTCCCAAAGGCTTGGTTAAACCCGCGACCGAAGAATCCCTGAAATGGCTGGCAGTTCAGAAAGAAATCCTAAGAGTCAAAGCCGAAGAGGATTTAAAGAAAGCGCAGGCTTTGGCCACCAGCCTCGACGGCCAGGAAATAGTCATCACCATCAAAGCGGGCGAAGAAAAACAGTTGTTCGAGGCGGTTAGTGCCCAGAAGATTGCCGAGAAACTCAAAGAGAATGGCTTTGAAGTCAAGAAAACCCAAGTAATTTTAGAAAACCCCATTAAAGAGCTGGGCGAATTTCCGGTCAAGATACGTTTCAGCCACAATTTGGAGGCCGAAATAAAAGTAATCGTTATTGAAGAAAAAAAATAAATGCCTAGGTTTATTTTTGTTGCCGGCGGAGTCATGTCGGGCATCGGCAAAGGAGTGACCACGGCCAGCATCGGTCGGATTCTTAAATCCAAGGGCTACAGAGTGACAGCCGTTAAGATAGACCCTTACGTCAATGTGGATGCGGGCACCATGAATCCTATTGAGCACGGAGAGGTTTTTGTGACCGCTGACGGCACCGAGTGCGACCAGGATGTGGGCAACTACGAAAGATTTATTGACCAAGACTTAAGCACCCAAAATTACATCACCACCGGTCGGGTCTACGAGGCCGTGATCCGTCGGGAAAGGAACCTGGAATACGGGGGAAAATGCGTGGAAGTGGTGCCGCACATTCCTGACGAAGTCATTTCCAGGATTCAGTCAGCTAGTAAAAAAGACAAAGCCGATTTTACCCTGATTGAAATCGGCGGCACGGTTGGAGAGTACCAGAACCTGTTATTCTTGGAGGCAGCCAGAATGATGAAATTGAGGGCACCCAATGATGTCCTTTTTGTTTTGGTCAGTTATTTGCCCGTGCCTAAAATGATCGGAGAAATGAAGACCAAACCCACCCAGTACGCGGTGCGTACCCTGAATTCAGCCGGCATTCAGCCTGATATTATTATCGCCAGAAGCGAGGTGCCGTTGGACCAGCCAAGAAAAAAGAAAATATCTATTTTTTGCAACGTTCAGGAACAAGACGTGATTTCCGCGCCCGATATTGAGTCAATCTATGAAATACCGATTAATTTTGAGAAAGACCATTTGGGAAAAATCATCTTGAATAAGTTCGGCTTAAGGGCCAAGAAAGAGAATCTTCAAGACTGGAAAGAATTGGTCGCTATTATTGAAACCGCCAAGAAAAAAGTCAGCATCGGCATTGTGGGCAAATATTTTGAAACCGGCAACTTCACTTTGGCCGATTCTTACATCTCGGTCATTGAGGCGGTCAAGCACGCCAGCTGGTTCCACAAAGCGAAACTAGAGCTGACGTGGCTCTCTTCAGAAGTTTACGAGAGGAACCCGGCTAAATTGAAAGAATTGAAAAACTTCGACGGCATTATCGTGCCGGGGGGATTCGGCAGCAGGGGAGTGGAGGGCAAAATAAAAACTGCGGAATATTGCAGAAAAAATAAAATACCTTACTTGGGGCTGTGTTACGGATTGCATATGGCGGTGATAGAATTTGCCAGAAATATCTGCGGCATGAGGGATGCCAATACGACCGAAATCGTCAAGCACGGTCAATATCCGGTCATTGATACCATGCCCGACCAGAAGGCGCTCCTGGAAGAAAAAAGGTACGGGGCAACCATGAGGCTGGGAGAGTATCCTTGCTTGATTAAAAAAGGCACCTTGGCTCATTCGGCTTATTCAAGAGCTGGCTGGGGCAAAGAAAACAAAAAAGGCGATATTTTAGTTCAAGAACGCCATCGCCACCGCTACGAATTGAATAATGAGTTTCGAGCGGATTTGGAAAAGAAGGGCTTGGTGCTCTCGGGGATAAACCCGGAGAGAGACTTAGTTGAGATTGTTGAGCTGCGCCATCATCCCTTTTTTGTGGCCAGCCAGTTTCATCCGGAATTCAAGTCAAGGCCGCTCAACCCCCATCCCTTGTTCCGAGAGTTTGTTCAAACCGCTCTTAGACAACGCTAACCATTTTAACGATGCGCTGGGAATGATTGAATGACGTTTTGCGCTTAGTGGAAAATTTAACCACGCCCTCTTTGAGAGCGTACAAGGTATCATCGCCTCCTCGTTTGACGTTTTTTCCGGGAAAGAATTGAGTGCCTCTTTGACGGACCAGCACCATGCCTGGTTGCGCCTTCTGGCCGTCAGAGAGTTTTACTCCCAGATATTTTGGCAGAGAATCCCTGCCCAGAGTCGTAGAACCAGCTGCTTTAGTCTTCGCCATATATTATTATGTTAGCAAAGGTCAGAGAATTTATCAAGAGATATCAAGCCGACATTATTTTAGCAGCCGGAGTCATACTGATTTCTTTGCTTTCTTTTGCTCTGGGCTACATTGCGGCCAAAACTTATGGAAAAGAACCAATAAGAATAGAATCTAGAATACAGAATCTAGAATCTAGAATTTCATGAAGATAGCCATTGTGGGAGCAGGCATCAGCGGACTTTATCTGGGCTGGAAACTAAGGTCTGAAAGAGGTCATCAGGTGACAATTTTTGAAAAAAAAGGTAAAATCGGCAGAGAGGCCTGTTCCGGCCTTTTTTCCGAAAGAATCCTTAGCTTTGTGCCGACCAGCCAAAAACTGATTGAACACGAGATTAGTTCGGTTTTAATCCATTTCCCCAAAAAGACGACTAAGGTTAAGTTCTCTAAAAAATTTTTAGTGCTCAATCACGCCGAGCTGGATAGATTGGTCGCCGGGTTAGCTCAAAAAGCCGGCGCCGAAATCAAGCTTAACCAAAACATATTAGCGGGATCGTTTCTCGCTAATGGATTTGACAGGGTGATCGGCTGTGATGGCGCCCACTCCGCGGTCAGAAGGAGCTTGGGGCTGAAAGAGCCGGATTATCGGCTGGGGATTCAGGGATTTATCCCAGGAAGTAATCAGGCTGATTATGTGGAAACCTGGCCGGTGGCTCACGGTTTTATCTGGAAGATTCCCCGCGGCAAAGAGTTAGAATACGGAATAATCGCTGATGCCTCCTCCGCCCCAAAAATCTTAGATGGTTTTTGCAGCAAAAATAATCTTCGGCTGGAAAATATGAAATCAGCTTTAATCCCGCAAGGTTTTATAATTCCTAAAAACGATAAAATTACCTTATGCGGAGACGCCGCTGGTTTAACCAAACCCTGGAGCGGGGGAGGGGTCATCTGGGGACTGACCGGCGCAGAACTTCTTTTAAAAGCCTTGCCTGATTTTTTAAAATATCAAAGAGATATGAAAAACTATTTCCTTCCCAAAATATTTTTTTCCAAAATGGCCGTAAAAACAGCTTATTTCTTAGGTTTTAAAATCCCCTGGATTTTGCCCCAAAACATTAAAATAGAAAGCGATTTTTTACTTTAGATGTCGCAGCAATTTACCCAAATCCTACTCAAATACCAGAAAGCCATTGGCCAAGAGGTGGCAAAGTTTTTTAATCAAAAAATCAATCAAGCGGGCTCGATATTTGAGAAAAAAACGCTTAATTGGCTGAAAGAATATTCCTTGAGGCCGGCTAAAAGAATTCGGGCTATTTTAGTCAACCAGGGCTATTTTTTAGCCGGCGGCCGAGCGAGGCAAGCGATTTTAAGCGCCTCAATCTTCATCGAACTGATTCATAATTATTTACTGATTCACGATGATATTCTGGACGAAGACGAAATAAGAAGAGGCAAAAAAACTTTTCATAAGCTCCACGGCCAAAACATGGCTATCTGCGCAGCCGATATGGCGAGTGCCTTAGGTTATGAAATATTAAGTTCCTGTCGGTTTCCTGTTGGTCATAAGCTCAAAGCTTTAGAAAAGCTTAACCAAACTCTTTATTTTACTTGTTACGGACAAATGTTAGAATTATCTTTAAGAGAAAAGGAAAGGTTTACCGAGAGCGATGTTTTGCAAATTAATACCAAAAAGACCGCTTTCTATACTTTAGTGGCTCCTTTGCAGATTGGTGCTTTATTGGCTGGAGCTAAAGAAAACCTTCTTAAAAAAATAGAAAAGTTTGCTTTGCCCCTGGGTATTGCTTTTCAAATCAGAGACGACCTTGATGATGGCGACATTGAGCAGGTTTTTCATTTGGATAAGGAGAAATATCAAAAAATGATGGTACAATTAATCGTTCGGGCTAAAAGAAACCTGGATTTAGAGAAAACTTTTCCTCAAAAAGAAAAAGATTTCCTTTTAAATTTAGCGGATTATTGCAAAAGGCGATGAGGTAACGACCTCATCTTAAGCTTCGATTTTACTAAATTAAAATCTCGCTATATGAATCAAATACCGCATCACGTGGGCATTATTATGGACGGCAACAGAAGATGGGCCCTGGAAAAAAAATGGCCGGTTTTTGAGGGCCATCGGAGGGGAGTCGATGTCTTGACAAAAATCGTCAAGCATTGTATAAAAAGAAACATTAAGATTTTGACCTTATTTGCTTTTTCCACCGAAAATTGGCAGCGACCAAAAAAAGAAATAACTCTTTTAATGGGTCTGATTCGGCAAGGCCTGAAACAAAATTTAAAAAAGTTTGCCCAAGCAGGCATCAAACTTAGAATCATCGGCCAGAGGGAAAGATTGCCCAAGGCCCTGCAAGCCCCTTTAAAAGAAGCCGAGGCGCTAACGCGGAACAACCAAGTCATGACCCTGAACATTGCTCTAAGCTACGGCGGCCGGGCTGAGATAACCGGAGCCATTAAAAGCATTATTGAAAAGAGAATTTCACCGGAAAAGATTACCGAAGAGGTGGTTTCCGAGAATCTTTGGACCTCTGACCTTGACTTGTTAATCAGAACCGGCAAAGAGCAGCGCCTTTCCAATTTTTTGATCTGGCAGGCAGCTTATTCAGAGCTTTATTTCTGCCCTAAATATTGGCCGGACTTTAATGAGAAAGATTTAGACGATGCTTTGGCAGATTACGCCACTCGCCAGCGCAGACAAGGCAGATAACCATGCGGATTTTACCAACTATTACCACCATTACCCCGGGGGCCTGGAGAGAAAAAATCAAAGAAGTGCAAAAGTTGAAATTGAAAGAAATAGCTCTTTTTCCAACCTGTTTAAATCAGGCCGAGAGAAAAGCACTTTATCAGTTGCTCAAAGAAACAAACATTAAGAGCATTCCTTTGGTCCACCTAAGGTCGGATATGGAGGAGGGGGAATTGGCCTATTTGATCAAGAATTATCAGACAAAAGTTTTCAATACTCATACCTGGCGGGAGTATTCTATTTCAGCCAATTGGGCAAAATACCAGAACCTGATTTATATAGAAAATACTCACCAGCGCCTTGATGAAGAAGAAATTAAAAAGTTTGCCGGCGTTTGCCTGGATTTTTCACACCTGGAGAACGACCGGCTCTTACATCAAGATATTTACGAGCACGATATTAAACTGATACAAAGATATCCTCTCGGTTGCGGCCATATTTCAGCTATCAAGACAGCGCCTGTCTCGGACAGGAAATCCAAACTCGGATACGATTCGCATGATTTCGAAAACTTATCGGAATTTGATTACTTGAAAAGATATCCTCTAAAGTATTTCCCCGAGCTGATAGCGGTGGAGCTTGAGAACAGCCTGGAAGACCAGCTGAAAGCCAAAGAATATATTATTAAGCTATTGAACATTAAAAAATAAATAAAGATTAAAAGGAGGTGATGTCCGTTAAGCCGAAGAGAACATGATTAAGATTAGCTGAAATGGAAATGATTAATAAGGAGAAGAAAAATGGGCCAGGGATACGACCAATCAACCTTAGTTCTATTCCAAGGGAAATTAATCGAGGCGAGATTTGAGGCCGAGGCTAAATTGCAAAAAAACGGCCAGCCTGTTCTTGTAGAGGAGCTCAGCGGAGCTGAAGGATGGCCGGAGAAGCGCAATTGCATCGAGAAACATATCAGCGAAAAACTGCAGGCCGAAAGAGAGCTGAAAGATATTGACGAGGCTCTGCAAAGAATCGCTAGTGGTACATACGGAATTTGCCTGGGTTGCCGAGAAGACATTCTTTTAAAGAGACTTCTGCTTATTCCCACGGCTAAGTACTGCGTGTCGTGTCAGCAAAAAAAATCAAAGCATAATTTTCCTCATCCTGTGAGTGTCCTTAAACACTGAGCGTGTTTTAAAAGGGCTGACAACAAAATTGTCGGCCCTTTCCATTCGCCTTGACATATCCATTGGCAGGCATAAACTGAGATGAGGGTATGTACGCGAAGAGGACTTCGTCCTCTTCTTAATCTTCGTCCGCCTGCGGCGGACTCGATGTATGAAGATTAAAGAAAGTAAAAACCTGAAATACGACAAAATACCCAAGATGACCGACTCTTTTGAAGAGGATAATGTTTTTGAACCAAGATTTTGCATGCTGGTAAGTTTTCAAATGACAACGAAGGGGCTGGAACTAAGTTTCAGAAACAGCAGCCGGGCTTTCATTGCAGCCAGAAACAGCGAGGGTACCGTGGAGCTGGAGACGATTACCCAGAAAATGAAAAACTTCATCGGCCAGTCGTACGAAGAAATTCTCAATGCCGACTTTTAAAAAATTATAATATTTGAAAATAAATAAAGAAGGAGGAACGCTAATGCCCAGCTGGAATGTCTCATTGAGGCCATCAAGAGAGGAGGTTATCAGGGTTAAGAAAATTATCAACAAAAAACCAGATTTTATCATAGTCGAGCTTTCCAACGGAAAACAACAGAAATTGTGCAGCGCTAATTTATCGGAATGGCAGCAGGTTGAAGAAGGCAGTAAGATTGAATTGATTGTTCGGGAATCGGTGGTCGGGGCGATACTTTTGCTGGAACCGTTCCAGAAAAAGGTGCAAGAATTTCTATCTCATCTGCAAAAAGAAGTCAGCGGATTATTCTTTATGTGGTTCTGCGAACACTGCAAGACAATGGGTCATCTTACTTATGAAGATGGAGATGAGCCCTGGCGTATTGCTCGCCATATCAATGCTGCTCACGGAAAATTGGTCAAGCCGGGGTGCGATAAAACCAAGCTGAAGATATATGACCACCGGGGCATACCCCAAAGAGATTCCGCTCTTCTTTTATCTTTAACGAAGTAAAAAACCAATAAGCCCCTGACGACTTTCGCCAGGGGCGTTTCTTTGCTATAATACTTCTATATGAACATACAAAAGCATTCAAAGATTTTAATTATTTTAGTTGTTTTAACTGCTTTGGCTGGGGCAGGTTTTTTTGTTTATAAGAACTTAGCCGAACCCAAAATTGCCGAGGACGAGACCCTTGTTGCAGTTTCGGATGACCAACTGGTAATAAAAGAAGCAGCGCCCGAGGCGACTCTTTTGGTCAAAGATGATTTCCAAATAACCTTACCTCCGGGCTGGCAGGAAGTTCAAGAAGTTAAGGATTTCCCGGGAGTTTTGACTATGGCGGTTGATGCCAAAGAAGAGATTCAAGATGAAAAGGCGAAAAACATCGACTTCCAAACCAATTTTTCCATTAAACGGGACGATTTGGCCAAATACAGTTCATTGTCCGGCGCCGCCGACTACGTCAAGAGCATTAAGGACTCTTTGGCCCAACTGATTCCGGGCATCAACTTCACTCATGAAGAACAGCGCACCATCGGCGGCCGCAACGCCTTTTTTATTGAATGCGAAAGCACGCAACAGGAAATTGATTTTAAAACCTTGCTGGTTTTTATTGAAGGCAACAATCAGACGATTTGGGCGATTTCTTTTAATACTTTCCAGGACTCCTGGACAGCTTACCGAGATTTGTTTTATCAAACAGCTGAAAGTTTCAGATTAAAATATCAACTCGAGCTTTAGGACGAAAGGTTAAGATTGTGCGACGTATACTTGACATTCTCTTAAAAGATTGGTAAGATATAAAATCTTGAAATTATAAGGAGGCAAACAATATGGAGAGTATCGTCATTGTCCGTCAGGCTGGTTGGAGGTTTCTGAACGAGAGCGACGCTGATTCTCTGATCAGGCTCATGAGGATCTGGCTGGAGAAAGGAGGCGTTGAAGTCAGTGTGGCCAAGACCTTTGAGGAGGCAAAGGGTTTGTTAGCGCAGTCAGGCGCATCGTCCTTAATCTTTATTTCAGCCAACATGCTCCAGGAAGCCAGGGTGGTCAAGGACAGTTACCCCGCAACAAGGGTAGTTATTTTCACCGGTTTAATGCCTTCGCCAAAAGGGTCTCCGGTGCCCCTTGATGGATTAGTTTTTATTGAGAAGCCGTCTTCGGCCCAGGAATTCGTCCGACTCGCTGTCCCCGGCAGATAATCGGAGCTCATCTCCAAATCAAAAGGCGGGTGTCTCAAAAAGGGATGCCCGCTTTTACTTTTTCTCTTCTTATCCAATGTTAAGCTTTTAAATTTTTACCGCTATGGAACTGACGGTGGATGTCTTTTAGTCTTTTATTGGTGACATGGGTATAGATTTGGGTGCTGGTGATACTGCGATGGCCCAGAAATTCCTGGATAGTCCTTAAATCAACGCCTTGGTTTAATAAATCAGTGGCATAAGAATGGCGAATGGTATGGGGAGTAGTAAAAAAAGGTATGCCGCTTAAAATAGCATATTTTTTGACGATTCTTTCTATGGAACGGGCGGTCAGGCGCGCCTCCAGGTCTTCGCCGGCCTTATAATTGATAAATAAGGGCTTATGTTTGTCCTGGTGGGATTCTAGATATTTTTTGAGCCATAAAAGGGCTCTTTCGGAAAAATAAACGGTCCGAGGATTGTTGCCTTTGCCGATGATGCTTAACTCGAATTCTTTTTTATTTCTAATATTAGCAAATTGTTCTTTGTTCAAAGCGACTAATTCCGCGATTCTCAAGCCGGTGGAGAAAAATGACTCTAAAATAGCCCTGTCCCTTAAGCCGGACTTGGTTTTGATGTCCGGAGCCAGTAACAGCTTCTCCACCTGCTCTAAGGTGAGGAATTTAACGGTTTTAGAGCCCCTGACGTCCTTAGGCAGGGTTATTTTGTCCGGGGGTAGTGAAACCACGTCTTTGGCCACAAAATAGCCTAAAATGGCCCTTAAAGCGATTAAATAGTAGGCCTGGCTGACCTTCTTCAAAACCCGGCCTTTTTCGCCTTGAGAGCGGGATAAATAGAGCCGGTAAGCCCAGACATCTTCAGCCGTCAGCTCGTGAGGTTTCATATCCTGCTTATTGGTCTTTTGCAGCCATTCAACGAATCTATTGAGATAGCGCTGATAGTTTTCCTGGGTTTTATCAGCCAGGCCTTTTTCCACTTCACAGTAGTCCAGGAAGTCGGGAATGTATTTGATAATGGTTTGGTCTGATTTTTCCATGCCCTTATATAAGGTCGCTTTAGCATTATTGTGCGACAATACCTGTATTCAGCATAACCCCGCCAAACGGCGGGGTCAAGTACCTCCCCTGCCAGATTTATGCCTCTTATTTCAGCAGGTCTTTAAATCTGTCCCAAAGGTCCTGCTGCATTTCCTGTTTTTCTTTCTGAAACTCCTGTTTGATGTCCGGCGATTCTTTGCCCACCAAATTTAATAACTTTTTCCATAAATCGTTAACCCAGGAACTAAGATAACTATCCCAGACGTTTTTGGCCCAATGCCACATCTTAAGTATTAGAGGCAGGGCCTCTTCCTGCCAGGCCTTTTTGACCGCCCCAGGCAGGGCGGTCAAAATCTTGAGACCCAAACTCTCGGCCTCTTCAATAGTCTGAGGTTGCTCTAATCCCTGGGCTAAAGTAAAAGTAGGCGCCAATAAACTAACAATCAGTAAAGAATTAATTATTATTTTGCATTTTGAGTTTTGCATTTTGAATTCTTTTAAGTGTTTTTTCCTTGCCTGAAATGGCGGCTATTTCAAACGGGCCGGCCGATGCCTTTTGTCCCGTCAAAGCAACCCTTAACGGCCAGAGCAGGTATCCCCTATCCTTTACCCTCTCGGCCTCGGGCATTAAAACCTTTTCTATATTTTCTTTGGTCCAGCTTGCTTCTTTTATTTTAGACAAGAGATTTTCTGATTTGTCAAGGGATTGACTGATTTCCTTGTCGGTCATATTTTTCCATTTTAAAAGCTCTTTATCATATACTAACTTGTCTTGAAAAAAGAAACCAGCCAATTCTTTAATTTCGGAAAGTTTTTTCAATCTTTCTTGATAAATGCCTACGATTTTTTCAAGTTCACTTTGGTCTGCTTCGGGCAGATAGCTCTTACAGAGTTCAGCCAGCTTTTTAATTGATTTCTGCCTGATATAAAAACCGTTTAAATAATCCAGTCTTTTAAGATTAAAGATGGCGCCTGACTTCTGGACGTTTTCCAAAGAGAATTCTTTTACCAGAGAAGGCAGGTTAAAAATCTCTCTTTCTCCGCCCGGGTTCCAGCCTAAAAAGGCCATAAAATTAACCAGGGTTTCGGGTAAATACCCATCTTTCTTATAATCAGCCACCGACACGGCGCCGTGCCTTTTACTTAATTTGCTCCTGTCAGGGCCTAAAATCAAGGGTAGATGAGCATATTGCACTTGAGGGAAGTCCAAGGCTTCCTGGAGGAGAATTTGCTTGGGAGTATTGGAAATATGGTCTTCGCCCCTGATGACATGGGTAATCTTCATTGCAAAATCATCAACCACTACCGCAAAGTTATACAGAGGAGTGGCTAAGTCTTTAGCAATGGCGATGTCCCCTACTAAAGAAGAATCAAATTCTAACTGGCCGCGGATCAAGTCATGAAACATTACTTTTTTAGATGTAGCTTTAAATCTGATAATTGACGGTTTGTTCTCGGCTAAATATTTTTTTACTTCAGCTGCTTGAAGTTCCCGGCACTTGCCGTTATATTTGGGTGCCTCTCCCCTGCTCATCTGGTCCTGTCTTTTACTTTCAAGTTCGTCTTCCGAACAAAAACAATAGTAGGCCTTACTTTCTTTCAAAAGTTTTTCTAAATATTGAGTATAAATGGCAATTCTTTCGCTCTGGCGGTAAAATTCATCCCATTTAATGCCCAGCCACTGCAAACCTTCAACAATATCTTTTTCAAATTTGGGGTCAGACCTCTCCCGGTCAGTGTCTTCAATCCGCAAAATAAATTTACCGCCCTCTTTTTGGGCAAAAAGGTAGTTAAAAAGCGCGGTTCGGGCCAGGCCCACGTGCAACAGTCCCGTGGGCGAAGGCGCCATTCTCACTCTAGGCCCTCCCATTAAATCTCTCAAATCTTGAGCCATAAATCTTCAATTCTAGCTTAACATATTTTCTCTAAATAAAAAATTAATTAAGTGACTCCCGAAGTCGCTTAATTTAGCTACTATTGATAATCAATAAAGAAGCCGTCTCTATTTTGTTAAATAATCAATAATGTATTGAGCCAGAACCTGGGCGGAGTCGGGTTTGGCAAAAATTCCGGCGCCTCTTCTCATTTTCTCCAGTTCTTGAGGATGAGAAAAAAGATATTTTACTTTCTCCAAAAAGAAATGAGGCGTCAGGTTGGCTTCTTCCATGACCAGAGCCGCTTGGTTTTGAGCGTAAGCATAAGCGTTTTTTACCTGATGGTCTTGAGCGGAAATGGTCAAAGGGATTAAGATGCTCGGTTTCCCGCAAGCGGCAATCTCAAAGATAGCGCCCGAACCCGCCCGGCTGACCACCAAGTCAGCCACGCTCAAGGCCTCTCTCAGTTCTATTTCTTTCAAAAAAGCTGCGGGATGATAATATTCTTCCAATTCTTTATTAATAACCACTTTAGCTTCTTCTCTGACGCTTGGGAAGTTTTTCTCGCCGGTTTGGTGAATCAATTCAAAATCTGTTAATATTTCCGGCAGAATATTGAGCATCGTATCATTGATTTTTTGAGCGCCCTGGGAACCCCCTAAGATTAAAATAACGGGCTTGCCTCTTTTTAAATTGAATAACTTTTTGGCTTCTTCGCGAGAGCCGGTTAAAATCTCTCTTCTTAAGGGATTGCCCACGGCAATTATTTTATTGTCAGAAAAATATTCGGTTTGCTCTATGGGGAAAGCCACGAAAATCTGAGTGCTGAAGCGGCTTAAAAACCTGTTCGCTAAACCAGGGCTAACGTCTGATTCGTGAAGAAAAACCGGTATCTGCAGAATCCAAGCCGAAATTACCGGGCCGAGAGAGCCATAGCCGCCTTTGCTGAAAATAAAGTCAGGCGCTAAAAAGAAAACATAAAAGAAAGATTGTAAAATTCCCAAAGGCACCTTCAAGAGAACATCAGCCATATTCTGCAAAATACTTTGGAATCCCCAATACCTTCTGATTTTGCCGGCAAAAATCGTCTTGATACTGACATCCTCTTGCGAAAGCAGTATGGCAGAGAAATCGTCTTTGGGCCCGAAATAAAAGAAATTCGCATTAAGGCCCGACCTTCTGATTTCTCTGGTCAGCGCAATAATGGGAAAAATGTGGCCCGCTGTCCCGCCGCCGGTAAAAAGTATTTTAATCGGTCTGTTATTTTTAGGCATGTTTGGAAATATTAAGCAGTATGCCCAGGCCCGCAAGTTCTGCCATTAAAGCCGAGCCGCCATAACTGATAAAGGGCAAAGGAATGCCGGTTAAGGGCAAAATTCCGACCATTGAACCAATATTAACAAAAGCCTGCAAGGTGAGCCAGACGGTAATGCCCAGGGCGGTTAATTGGTAAAATTTATCCTGGGTTTTTTTGACGATGACTATGCCTCGCCAGGCAAAAGTTAAGAAAAGACCTATTAAGAATAAACTGCCCAGAAATCCCCATTCTTCGGCAATCACGGCGAAAATCGAATCAGACATGGGTTGGGGCAGAGAAAACTTTTGCAGGCTCATGCCCGGCGAACGCCCGAAAATCCCTCCGGAGCCAATGGCAATCAAGGCCTGTTTAAGCTGATAGCTCAAGCCCAGGGGGTCAATATCCGGTTTGATAAAAACTAAAAACCTTTCCAACCTATACGCTTCAAATTTGATTAAGGCCGCCAGGGCGGCCAAACCCACGGGAATGAGCAGAAGAATATGTTTAAGAGAGCTGCCTGATAAAAAATATATTGCCAAAGCACAAATCGTAATTACCACTAAGGTGCTGATGTCGCGCTGCAAAACGAGCAAGGCGCCAATAATGCCCAGAATAGTAAAGAAAGCAGCAAAAGTGGAAAAAAGTTTAGTCTGGCGTTGTGAGAGCCAAAAGGCCAAATAAAGAATCGTAGTAATTTTCAAAAATTCTGAAGGCTGGAACGTGGCAAAGCCGAGGTCAATCCAGCGCTTGGCTCCGCCTGAGGTGACGCCGATTTTGGGTAAAAAAACTAAGAGCATCAAAAAGAGATTCAAAAAAAGCAACTGGGGTGACTTTGTTTTGAGACGAGATAAGGATATTTTGTATGCCAAAAGACCCAAAATACTTCCTCCGAGCACCCCGAAGCTAATATGCCAGGAAAGATAGAAAACAGTTGAACCCTTTTGAACCAGAGAAAAAGCGGTTGAAACGCTGGTAAGGGCAATAATGCCCAACAAAACCAAAAAGCCGGCAACAGCCAGCAGTACGTAATCCGGCTTATGGCTTGATTCTTTTGGCCTTCTCATGGATCTATCTTAACATGCTGATGAATTTTTTAAACAGATTCCCTCTTTCTTCATAGTCTTTGAAAAGGCCGAAGCTGGGTGAGGCCGGCGAGAGCAGGCAGACTTTTCCTTTCTTGGTATGTTGATAAGCCAATTTAACCGCAGTTTCCATGTTTTTTACGAAAAATACAGAGAACTGTCCTCTATTACTGACAGGGGACAGTTCTCTGTAAATCCTCTGGCCGGTAGTGGGGAATAAAATCAAGGTTTTGACTTGGCTTTTTTTGATGCGCAGGGCCAGTTTTTCAAAACTTAATCCCCTGTCAAACCCGCCCAGAATCAGGGTTTGCACCTTATTGCCCAGAAAATCCAAAGCCTCAATCGCGGTTTCGGGGATGGTGGATAAAGAATCATTGTAAAACTCAATTCCTTTGAATCGGCCGACCAGTTCCAGGCGGTGGGGCAGGAACGCGAGTTCCTTAAGCGCGGGCACTCTAAAGATTTTAGCTACCTCTTTGGCCGCTGCTTTATTTAATTCGTAGTACTTGCCTTGGATTGGTATTTTTTTAGCTTGGGATTTGTTAGCTATTTTTTTGACCAAGAGGTCTCGGGCATTATAAATCAAACAGTTATTTTTATTTTGATACTTGGCGATATTGGCCTTCGCATTAACATAATCATTAAAGCTTCGGTAATAGTCCAGATGCTCGGGGTAGATATTTAAAAGCACGGCTATCTGAGGAGATTTTTTAAGGCTACAGAGCTGATGGGACGATAATTCGTAAACAAAAACATCGTCTTTTTTAGCTTTGAGCAATGACGTTAAAACCGGCTGGCCGATATTGCCCACCAGATGCGCCTTGACTCCCCCGCTCTTGAGCGTCTGGTATATCCAAGAGGACGTCGTGCTTTTCCCTTTGGTGCCGGTTATGCCGATGATTTTCCCTGGACAGTTGTTAAAAAATATTTCAGTCTGCGTCGTGATTTTGCTTAAGACTGATTTCGGCAGAATCTTAAAGGGAATGCCGGGCGATTTGATGATAACGTCGTAATTTTTAAGAGCACTGAGATAATTTTTACCAAGATGGAGTTTAATATTTTTTTCTTTTTGGTTGCTCGGCTTAGCCGAGCAACTTCTGTCAGCGATGCCGATTTTCTTTTTCGGGAATAGTTTATTTAAAAATAAAAGGGTGTCTTTGCCCTCCCGGCCAAAACCGAGAATGGCAATTCTCGCCCCGTACCAATTTTGCCATAGTTTTTTGAAATTCTTATTATTTCTTACAAAATTTGGTGCGGGGCTACTACTATTTTTTGATTTATTCGATGTCATCATTGAATTTTTGCAAGATATAGGGGATCTTGCCTACTCTTTTGGCTTTTTTCAAAGCCAGACGCAAAGCCAGCCGGCTTTCCCGATAGGTACCCACACACTCAAAGGGCTTATGCCGACCCTCCCCTATCAGGTTTTTCATAACGGGCAAGAGTTTTTTGTTTTCAAAAAGGTCCTGGCCAAAGATTTGGTGCAAATCTCTTTCAGCGAGGAACGGATAAAGCACAAGATAAGTAAACAAACATTTAGGGCACCTGTTGCACCACCGCTCCCCTATTTTTATTCCCCTATTGCAGCTGGAGAAGGTCGCAAAATACTTCGGGTACTTCGCAAATATTTGGGCGATTTGCAATTCCGTGTATTTTCTCAAAAAGCTGAAATAATTTATATTTTTAGCCAAATATTTCTGGCAGTAAGCTTTGAACATTTTTTCAAACTCGGAGGTTTTCGCCCACTGGTGGTTGACGGTTTTGCCAAGATAAGAGACGTTGCCCTCGTTGGCGCTTTTTTCGTTAGAAAAAGCGATATTTTTATAGTCAAAAAGCACAGCACAGAAAGCAGCCAAGAACGAAAGAACAGCAGTAAGGGGAGTGTGGCCGTTAAGATAACCTTGCTCGTTTAAATCAAGGAGCTTGGCGTCAATGCTTCTTTCCACTATAATCGGCGATTTGATACCGGCTATTTTGGCCACTCTTTTTTGGGCCTTGCTCGGGTTGAGCAGAAAGCAATTTATTCTTCCATCTTGCTTTTTTAGGAGATTTAAGGTGACAATCGAGTCTTTGCCCCCGCCAATAGGTATTAAAGAGTCGTCTTTAAGCTCAAGGTCGGATATGGCCAAAGCCGGAGCCGCGATGCCGGGATTGATGCTAATTTTCAGGAAATTCCGGTCTCGCCAGTCAATCCTATTTTCGTAGAAATACTGGCCCATACCCTTGATAATCAATTCGTGCCACCAGCCAACTTGATTCTTGTCCAAATAGCCCGCCTGCACCGCTATTTCCGGGGAACAGGTTGCTTTCCAGTAGCTGGGTATTTCCATGAGCCCCAGATGAAAAACGAAGTTGTCCAAAGCTCTTTTGCCGATTTTTTCCAGACGGCCTTCGGGTATGTTTTTAATCGTGATTCTGGGTCTGAAAACGATATTGGGTTCAATCTTAAAATGAAAATAAACCCTTAAGCCGCCTCTTTTGACGCGGTAAGAGTATTTTTGGTAGACGAACCTGGGGTATTTTTTGCGCAAAGTTTCTGCTTTCATATATCAAGTCCCGCTTTACGGGACGAAGATTAAGAAGAGGACGAACTCCTCTTCGCTTACCCATTATACCAAAAAACCTAGCCGTCAGGTATAGTGGCGATTCGAAGAGGTATAATACCTGGTTTGGCTTTTAAGTAATTAAAAAGAGGTAAGGCCGTGTTTGTCTTACCCCTTCTTTTGTGGGTTCTTTTTTAAGACCATCTTAAACGTTCTCTATCATTTGGGTAATGTGTACACACATTTGGCGGTTTTCTCCTAAAAAGAGGAGTGGCAATATCTTAAGTGACTCCCGAAGTCGCTTAACTTACCCCAGTAACCTGATGGCCATGCCGATGAGGGCTGCCACTACTCCGATAATCCAGAAGCGCATGGTCACCTGATAAGGCGGCCAGTTTTTAGCTTCAAAATGGTGATGAATGGGCGCAGCTAAAAATAGTTTCTTGTGCCTGAATTTTTTAGAAAGCAGCTGCAGAATGACCGAGCCAGATTCAATCACCAGCAAAAAGCCGATAATAGGCAGGACCAAAACAGAGTCGGTCAGAAAAGCGACCACGGTTAAAGCGGCTGTCAACCCCATCATACCGGTTTCTCCCATATAGAAACGGGCCGGCGGAATATTAAACCACAAAAAAGCCAAAAGCGCCCCCAGGATGACCGCGCAAAAAGCAGCCAAATTAACTTGTCCCACAAATAAAGCAATGCCCGCAAACGCGCCGAAGATAGCGGCAAACGCTCCGCCGGCCAAACCATCCAGACCGTCAATCACTCCGCCGGAATAAGTAGCCATCATCACCAAGATAAACAAAGGCAGATACCAAATACCGATTTCCAAGTCACCTAAGCCCGGCACATGCAAAGTGGACCAACCTAATTTAGCAAAAAACCACCAGGCGCCCACCGCCCCGACCAGGCCCATGAGAATAATTCTTTGTTTTAAACTTAATCCGCCGGCAATATATTTTCCTTTGCCTTTCACCTGCAGAATATCGTCCACCAAACCCACCAAAGAAGCAGAAAGCAAAGCGAAAAAAGGCAGCCAGGTTTGCCCTCTATTTAAAAAATTGAGTTTTTGCAGCCACCAAATGCCGGTATCTGCTTTATAGAGCAAATAGAAAAAAACGGCCAGAAATAAAGGAATAATCCAAATTAAAAGGCCGCCGAACCGGGGCGTGTGCGTTTCGCCTTTAGAATGGAACTTTTGAAAAAAGGTTAAATCTTTGCCGTCAATGGCTTGGGTTCTGACGGTTTTGCGCCAGAGCTGATGCCTGTATAAAAACCTGGTGAGCAGGGGCGTGAGCCAAAAAGCCAAAACAAAGCTTAAAGTTCCCAAGCCGAATATTTTAATCACATCAATGGCCGCGTTGGGTAAATAGAGCATCTTACCACTTATAAGCTTCGTTGAGCCAGTTAATTAATTTTTCCATCTCTACGGAGCGATCGTCAGCCCCCAGAATTACATTGATTAAGTATTGATTGGCTTTGGGCGCCTCGAAAATTAAAAGAAAACAGCCCAGGGCTCTTTCGGTATAACCGGTCTTGCCGCCGATGACGCCCGGGATTCTGCCCAAAAATCCATTACTATTGATAAGTTCCGGTCCGTAGAGATTAATTTTAGCCGTTGAAAAAATCTGCCGAATCAAGGGACTTTTTAATAATTCTTGGGCGAGCATGGTTAAGTCATAGGCGCTGGCATAGTTTATTTCAGCTAAATTCTCGGGATCAAGTCCGGTCACGTTGACAAAATGCGTATTTTTAAGACCCAACTTTTGAGCTTCGGCATTCATCAGCTCAACAAAAGCCTCTGCATTCATGCCATCATAATCATTGGCTAAAGCAAAAGCCGCGTCATTGCTTGATTCCATCAGCAAGGGATAAAGCAAGTACTCCACCGAAAGCATTTCCCCCACGTTGAGCTTGCCTAGATTTTCTTCCATGCTGACTGCTTCTTTGGAGATTTTAATTTCCTTAGCCAAGTCATATTTTTTCAAAACAACCAAAGCGGTCATTAATTTAGTCAGGCTGGCTATGGGTAATGGTTCGTTAACAGTTCTGTTGAACAGAATCCTGCCTTCGCCCTGGTCATCCACCAGTAAAGAGATGGCTGATTTGGCGTTGAGCGTTAAACTGGGCACTTGAGCTTGGCGTATGGGTTTTAAGTTTTTAAGGTTTTCTTCAAAAGCCAGCTGGTTGGCCCGGGCAGTAAGTATCTTGGGATTGACGGTCAGTTCTCGGTAATAAAAAAAATCATCTAAATTGGCTGAAAAGCTCTTAATCCCCCACCAGAAAGGCAAGCTTAAAACCAAAGAGATTAAAAAATATTTAAGGTTTCTTGCCATGTTTCTTTTTAAGAGAAAGTCTTTGGTCAATCCGTTCCATGTCTCTTGAGAAAGGCGTAGCTTCACGGATATTTTTTAACCCTAAGACCTGCTTGACGATTCTTTCCAGGCCAAAAGCAAAGCCTCCTTCCGGCGGCAGGCCGTATTCAAAGGCCTGGAGATAAAAAGCAAAATCCTTAGGTTTGTTGCCCCATTTTTTAATATTTTTGACCAACGTTTCGTATTGATGAATCCGCTGGCCGCCGGTCGCAATTTCCAATCCTTGATAAAGCAGGTCAAAGCTTAAAGTGAACTCTTGGTCTTCTGGGTCGGCCAGAGTATAAAAAGGCCTTTTTTTGATTGGGTAATGAGTGATAAAAATTAACTCTGAGCCGTACTTTTCTTTGGCAAACTGGCAAATTTCTTTTTCATCCTCCGGCGTTAAATCAGGCTCTTTTCGATGGTCTTGGCCGGTTCTTTCAAAAATAATCTTTTGAGCTTCTCTCATCTTCAGTCTCGGGATTTTTACAGTTAAAGTCGGGACGGCCGCTTGGTACAGGGCTAACTCTTGAGAGCAATTTTTTTTAAGGTCGGAAAAAACGTTTTTCATAATGATTTCACAAATGTCCATCAGCTCTTCCCAGGACTCGATAAAAGCCACCTCGGCGTCTAAGCTGATGTATTCAGCCAGATGGCGGGTGGTGACGCTCGGTTCGGCTCTAAAAACGTGGGCCACGGTAAAGACTCTTTCAAAAGCCCCTATCATAATTTGTTTATACAGTTGGGGGCTTTGCGCCAGGAAAGCGTCGTACTTGTAATAATTAATGTGGAAAACTTCGGCCCCGCCTTCGGCTACGGCCGGCACAATACTGGGTGATTGAAATTCGGTAAAGTCCAAGTTTCTTAAGGTATTTTTAAAACTATTGGTGCTGATTTCTCCGACCTTGAAAATGGCTTTGATTTTCGGGTCTCTGATCATTAAAGGACGGTAATCCAAGAAAGTGGGCAGTTTTAAGTCGGCTGTTTTTGAAAGATAATCAAAGGGCAGGACCGCTGCTTGAGCCAATATTTTGACTTTTTCGGCTTTCAATTCAATCTCGCCGGTTTTAATTTCTTCGTTCTTCATTTTGAGCGGTCTTTTTTGGATAGTGCCCTCAATTTCCAAAACAAACTCTTCTTTAATGTCTTTGACCAATTCCGGAGAACAAACAACCTGGAGCAGGCCCGTCCTGTCCCTTAAGTCAAGGAAAATTATGCCGCCGTGGTCTCTTCTTGTATTAACCCAGCCGCAAACCTTCACTTTTTCACCTAGATATTTGATTGTTTCTGTGTTAAGAATTCTTTTCATTAGATTACTCCCCCATTACTTGGATTTGAACCTTTCTTAATTTAATTTTATCTAATTCTACCAGAAAAATTCTTTGCCAGTGCCCCAATTGCATTTTGCCGTCAATAATATTTAAGACAAGGTTTGACGGCAGATGCAGGGATTGGCAATGCGAATGAGCGTTTTTGCATTCATCTTCGTGCATATGGACCGTTCTACGGGTGAAATCATTATGATTGTAACTCAAATCTTTAGGGAAAATCCTCGTTAGATGATTTTTAAAATCATCGAGAAGCATAGGCTCGTTTTCATTCAAAAATAAAGACGCCGTAGTGTGCAGCGTTTGAATATTAACCAGGCCGTTTTTGATTTGGGTTTCGGCGACGAATTTTTCAACTTCGCTGGTGAAATCAATGAAATCAAACTCTCCTTTGGTTTGGAATTCTAGAGTTTTGTGAGAAATTTTCATACATCAAGTCCCGCTTTGCGGGACGCAGATAAAGGCGAAGCAGTGCTTCATCGCCATTGTTTATATTATACAAAAGGGTTGCTATTATGGCAACCCTTCTCGCTTCTTCTTAAAGATTTCTCCCAGTTTCAAGATTGATTTCCCCAAATCCTCCCAAGTAGACTTTGCTTCTTGACCGCGAGAGAGTCTGTAAAAATTCTGGCGATGAGCAAGACTCGTCAATCCTACGGCAAAAAAACAGAATCCCAGAAACAGCCAGGAAAAATGAAAAGCTATTCCTGTTAAAAGCAAAACAGTCACGGCCATGATATTGCAGAGGAACTTAACTCCCTTGGTAAGCTGGAAAGTCAGCAACCAGGCCAAAATGGCTAAGGCATAGGCCAGTCCCGGCACAAATACCATGGGTCCGCCGATTAAAATGGCAATACCAGCGCCGCCCGTTTTAAAGTTAGTCAGCACCGGGAAAATATGGCCCAAAAGCACCGCAACTAAACAGGCATAAACCATCCACTGAAGGTTAAAAGCCAAGCCGAAGATGATGTAAATCACAAAGATCCATAGGGTGCCCTTAACGCCTCCGTCGATAATGCCTACAATCAGTCCAAGTAATCGGTCATGAGTGGTGCGCATCACATTGGTGGCGCCGCTCTTGCCGCTGCCCGCGTCTTGAACCTCTACGTCAAGAAAGAATGGTAATGTATACAGACATATGGCGGGTTCTACCGAAGCTGATATAGTTTCGGTATATGTGTGTAAATATGGCCAAAACAATAAAAGAAGAGAGGTT
>Ga0209541_10004172_pt1 | contig 25852 bp, 24 predicted proteins | sample RifCSPlowO2_01_FD_184027 | JGI IMG/M metagenome (GOLD analysis project Ga0209541, IMG submission 184027) | Groundwater microbial communities from Rifle, Colorado - Rifle CSP2_plank lowO2_0.1 (SPAdes) (version 2) | ecosystem: Environmental > Aquatic > Deep subsurface > Groundwater | place... | reverse complement strand
GTGGGCGGTGTGATCCGGGACATTTTGGGCACGGGGCTCGGTGCCAAGCCGATCTGCAGTACGGATATTTTTTGCTTCGCGCCGCCGGATATGGATTTTGCCGAGCTGCCGCCGGGGACGCTTCATCCCAAACGCATCATGAAAGGGGTGGTGGGCGGCGTGCGGGATTACGGTAACAAGATGGGAATCCCCACCGTCAACGGGGCGATCCTGTTTGACAAACGTTTTGTGGGCAACCCTCTGGTCTATTGCGGCAACGTCGGGTTGATCCCTAAAGACAGGGTCAGAAAGAAGGCGCGCAAAGGCGATTTGATCGTGGTGGTCGGCGGGAAAACGGGTCGCGATGGCATTCATGGCGCTACGTTTTCTTCCGGAGAACTGACTGAAAAATCCGAAGTTGTTTCCTCCGGCGCGGTGCAGATCGGCGATCCGATCCAGGAAAAGAAGGTGCTCGACGCTCTGATGCAGGCCAGGGACAAGAATTTGTATACGGCGATCACCGACTGCGGGGCTGGCGGATTATCGAGCGCCGTTGGAGAAATGGGCAGTAAATTGGGGGCACGGGTTCATTTGGATAAAGTACCTTTAAAATATCAAGGCTTGAATTACGATGAAATCTGGATCTCCGAATCGCAGGAGCGCATGGTTTTGGCCGTGCCGCCGCGCGACTGGAAGGCCTTGCAGGAAATTTTTGTCGGAGAAAATGTTGAGGCCACCGCGCTCGGCGAATTTACCGGCAGCAAGCATCTGGAATTATTCTTTAAAGGGCGCAAGATGTGCGATCTTGATATGACATTTTTACATGACGGCGTGCCCAAAATTACCAAAGAGGCCTATTGGCATTCGCCCAAACTTACACAGCCCCGGTTACCGAAGACGGTTGATTTAAACGTAAAATTACGTGAGGTTCTTTCCCATTATAATGTGTGTTCTAAAGAATCGGTGATCCGCCAGTACGACCACGAAGTCCAGGGCACGAGCGTCATTAAACCTTTAGTAGGGGCGCGATGCGACGGCCCATCGGACGCGAGCGTGTTGGCCCCGCGGCTGGGTTCCGTCAAGGGCATTGCCATAGCTAACGGCATCAACGTTCGCTACGGGATGATCGATCCCTTCTGGATGGCGGCCTCCTGCATCGATGAGGCGATCCGTCAGATCATTGCCGTTGGCGGGGATATCCGGCAGATCGCGGTCCTTGATAATTTTTGCTGGGGCAATCCGGACAAACCGGATCGTTTGGGCGGTCTGGTGCGCGCGGCTGAAGGTTGCTACAAAGCGGCGGTGGGGTACAAGGTTCCTTTTATTTCGGGGAAGGACAGCTTGTACAATGAATACACCCGGAATGGGAAATCCCTGGCGATCCCCGGAACGGTCTTGATCTCCGCCGTCGGCATCATCAAGGACGTGACCAAAACGGTCACGATGGATTTCAAGAATCCGGGAAATCTCATTTATTGCGTTGGGACAACATATGATGAATTGGGGGGATCGATTTATCTGGATACCTTCGCAGAAGGCCTGTTGGGCAATACAGTTCCAAAGGTCAATTTCCAGCAGGGTAACAAGATATTCGCCGCTGTTTCCAAGGCGATCCAAAGCGGGTTGGTCCGTTGCGCGCACGATTGTTCGGAAGGCGGCCTTGGTGTCGTTTTGGCGGAAATGGCCTTTAGCGGCGGGTACGGCGCGACGGTGCGGCTGGATAAAGTCCCTTATAAAGGGAAAACCAGGCGTAACGATACCGTTTTGTTCGCGGAATCCAATTCGCGATTGGTCGTCGAGATAGAACCGAAGAATCAGAAGAAATTTGAGCGGCTGTTCCAGGGAGTGGCGTGCGCCGTGATCGGGGTGGTGGACCAGACGCCGGGGCTCGTCGTCTACGGTCTTAACGGAGAGGTTTGCGTTCATTCTACGCTGGATGTTTTGAAACAGGCCTGGCAGCGACCGCTGCAGGGCTGACAGGGTTGGTAGAGCAGCGCATTCGTGAAGCCCCGCGGGTTCTAACCCGCGGGGCGCCCTTCGACTCCGCTCAGGATCCCTCGCGAAGGTGTCCCGAGCTTGTCGAGGGAGAATCCTGAACCAGGTCCGGTTCAGGATAAAATAGATTTGTAATCGCAAGGAGTCTTTTATGAAGAAGCAAAAGCAGCACCGGGACGTCGCGGAAGATTTTAAGCTGGAAGACCCATGGCGGGTTTTTCGTATCATGTCGGAATTTGTCGACGGCTTTCACGAACTTGCCGAGATCGGGCCGGCGGTGAGTATTTTCGGTTCTTCCCGAACGAAAAGAACACAGCAATGGCATAAACTGGCGGACAAAACGGCCGCGCTTTTGGTCAAGGAAGGTTACGCCGTCATTACCGGCGGCGGCCCGGGCATCATGGAAGCGAGCAACAAAGGCGCTGCCAGCGCCAAGGGGCAATCCATCGGCCTTAATATCGATCTGCCGTTTGAACAAAAGCCCAACCGTTACATCAATCATTTGATCAACTTTCACTATTTCTTCTCGCGCAAAGTGATGTTCGTCAAATACGCCAAGGCGTTTGTCATTTTCCCGGGAGGATACGGAACGCTGGATGAATTTTTTGAAAGCATTACGCTTATCCAGACCCAGCGCATGGAAAAATTCCCCGTCGTGCTTTTTGACGGAGGGTATTGGCACGGGCTGATCGAGTGGCTGCGCAAAACCGTTTTGAAGGCCGCTAACATCGATCCGCAGGATCTGGATATTTTCAAGATCGCCGATACGCCGGAAGAAGTCGTCAAGATCATCCGGGATTTTTACAAGAATAAACGTAAGTAGAGCATAAAAATCTATGAGCCAGGGCAAGGTCAAGGTCATTGTTTTAAGGACAGCCGGGACCAACTGTGACGCCGAAACCGTGTTCGCTTTTGAAAGCTGCGGGGCTCAGGCGCGGGCGGTCCACATCAATCAATTGTTCGACGGGCGCGTGTGTTTGCATGACGCGCATATCCTCGTCATCCCCGGCGGGTTCACGTACGGCGACGACATTGAATCTGGACGGATCCTTGCCAACGAACTGCGGCTACGCCTGGGCGAAGACCTTTGCCGGTTTATCGGTGATGGGAAGTTAATGCTCGGTATCTGCAACGGATTTCAGGTCATGGTCAAAGCCGGCATCCTTCCGGGTCCGCTGGACGCCCAGGAAGATAAAGCGTATGATTCCTCCTCCCAAAGGGAGCCTATCGGGGCGCAAAAAGCGACTTTGATCAATAACGATTCTGGAAAATTTGAGGACCGCTGGTGTCATTTAAAGTCTGAAGGCAAAAGTGTTTGGACGGAAGGGGTGGGGAGTGTCGTTTATTTTCCCGTTGCTCATGGTGAAGGAAAATTTATCGTGCAAGATCAGAATGTATTAAAAAAATTGCAAGACAACGGCCAGATCGTGTTTCGCTATTGTAATCCAAATGGAGGCAAGCCCGCTTATCCGGAAAATCCCAATGGGTCTGCGGACGACATCGCTGGCATCACCGACCGAACCGGCCGTATCCTGGGCCTGATGCCGCATCCGGAACGGCATTTTCTTTTTACCCAGCATCCATTTTGGACCAGGCTTAAACCCAACGGCCGCTTCGGCCAGGGGGCGAAGATTTTTGAGAATGGCGTTCAATACGCGAAGAAGAGTTTATTATGAGCGCGATAACGTATAAAACAAGCGGTGTGAATATTAACGAAGCCAACGTATTCGTCAAGGCGATCCAGAAGGATATCGCCGGGACGCTGAACCCTTCGGTCCTGCGCGACCGCGGCGCTTTCGGCAGTCTGTTCGCTCTGGATTTGAAAAAATACCGCCACCCCGTGCTGGTCTCTTCGACGGACGGGGTGGGGACGAAACTTCTCGTTGCCAAAGTAGCGGGAAAGCATGATACCGTCGGGATCGATCTGGTGGCCATGAACGTCAATGATATCCTTTGCGCAGGAGCACAACCTTTGTTTTTTCTGGATTATATCGCCTGCGGCCGGCTGGACACAAAAGTTTTAAAGGCAGTGGTTCAGGGGATCACCGATGGTTGCAAGATGGCCGGATGCGCCTTAGTCGGCGGCGAAACCGCCGAAATGCCGGGGATGTACGCGGCCGATGATTATGACCTAGCCGGTTTTTCCGTCGGGGTCGTTGAAAAAGATAAAATTATCAATGGATCTCGTATTCAGACGGGAGACCAGGTCATCGGATTGCCTTCGAGCGGCGTGCATTCAAACGGATTTTCTTTGGCCCGGAGGGTTTTTTCTTTAAGCGAACAAAAGAAGCTGGCGCCGGAATTGTTAAAACCGACCCGGATCTATGTCCGGGAAGTTTTACCGCTGATCCGTAAATTTTCGATTAAGGGCATCGCGCATATCACCGGCGGGGCGTTTTATGAGAAATTGACAAAGATCCTTCCTGCCGGAAAATGTTTTGCCATAGATCGAGGAAGCTGGCCGGTGCCAAAAATATTTCAAATTATACAAAAAAAGGGTACAATAAACGATCACGAAATGTTCCACACATTTAATATGGGAATAGGATTGGCGATCGTTGTCGCGGCCAAGGACGTTTCGGTGGTACGGACATTCCTGCGACGACAGAAGACCCGGCATTATCTCATCGGTGAAGTCGTTAACGACAAGAAAAATAAAGTCATTTTCAACTAGCCCTTCGATGCTTCGACTTCGCTCAGCATGGTTCGAAGCATGGTGAGCGATGTCGAACCACTGGCGATTAAAGAGGAAAACGGTATGAAGGTCCTTATTATTGGTTGTGGCGGGCGGGAACACGTTTTGGCCTGGAAATTGAAGAAAAGTCCTTTGGTCAAGGAGATCTACTGCGCGCCGGGAAACGGCGGCATCGCTGCCCTCGCCCAGTGCGTTGACATCGAGGCCGCCGATATCGAACGGCTGGCCGCTTTCGCAAAGGAAAAGAAAGTCGATCTGACCGTCGTCGGCCCGGAGGCTCCTCTGGTCGGGGGGATCGTCGATTTTTTTGAGCAGCAGAATTTGAAAATCTTCGGCCCCAGCCAGAAGGCCGCGCGGCTGGAAGGAAGCAAGGTTTTCGCCAAAGAGTTCATGCGTAAATTCAACATCCCGACGGCGCCGTTTAAGGTATTTGACGATAAAGATGAGGCCATGGAATTTTTGGCCGTTTCGCCGTTGCCTTTGGTCGTCAAGGCCGATGGCCTGGCCTCCGGTAAGGGTGTTATCGTGTGCAACAAGATTCAGGAAGCCCGCGACGCGGTCGAGCAGATCATGGGGCAGAAGATCTTTAAGGAAGCGGGTTCCAAGATTATTATCGAAGAATGCCTTATCGGTGAAGAAGCCTCGATCCTGGCCATCAGCGATGGAAAGAATTACGTGATCCTGGATTCATCGCAGGACCACAAACGGATTTTTGATGACGATCTCGGGCCTAATACCGGCGGTATGGGCGCGTATTCGCCGGCGCCGGTCATTACCGAGGAGCTTTTGCGCAAGATCGGCATGCAGATCGTTGATCCGGTCATCCGCGGGATGCACAAGCAGGGGACACCGTTTAAAGGGGTCCTCTACGCGGGACTTATGATGACCGACGAAGGGCCTATGGTCCTGGAATTTAACGTCCGTTTCGGCGATCCGGAAGCGCAGGCCATTTTGCCGCGCATGAAAAACGATCTGGCAGAGATTTTGCAGTCGAGCTGTGAAGGGCACTTGGAGAAAGTCAAGATGGACTGGGACAAGCGTAGCTGTGTCTGCGTTGTGATGACCTCCGGAGGTTATCCGGGTGAGTGTGCAACGGGAAAAGAGATCAAGGGACTCGATACGATCAGGGACAACCATACGATCGTTTTTCACGCCGGCACGAAAAAGAAAGACAGCAAGATCGTCACCGCGGGTGGGCGTGTGCTGGGGGTAACAAGTTTGGGAGAAACGATCGAACAGGCCATTGAGCGCGCGTATAACGCGATAGAGAAGATCAGGTTCGACCGGTGCTTTTTCCGGCGTGACATCGGGGCCAAGGCGCTGAAACATTTGCATCCCGCGCCGTCGCAGACGGGTATGCGCAGGTAAAGAATTGCAAAATGTTTAATAACCAAATTCCAAGCACCAAATTACAAACAATATCAAAATTCCAATATCTAAACGCTGGTTTGTAGATTTGGTCATTGTGATTTGGAAATTGTTTGTGGTTTGAGATTTGGTTATTGGAATTTAAAGATGAGGAGTGCAACATGAGCAAAATCCAAGTCGCTATTATGATGGGCAGCCAGTCAGACCTTCCGATCATGGAAGAAGCGGCTAATATTTTGAAGGATTTCGGCATCGGGTATGAGATCAAGGTCTTGTCCGCTCATCGTACTCCTAAGGAAACGACTGAATATGCCGAACAATTGCAGGCAAAGGGTTTTCAGGCGGTCATTTGCGGGGCCGGAGTTTCCGCGGCTTTGGCGGGAGTGGTCTGCGCGCATACGGATATTCCGGTCATCGGCGTGCCGATTGATTCCTCGCCGCTTAATGGCATGGACGCTCTTTTGTCCACGGTCCAGATGCCGCCGGGTGTCCCGGTCGCTGCCATGGCCGTCGGAAAGCCGGGAGCAAAAAACGCCGCTTTGTTCGCCTTGCGCATGATCGCGCTGCACGATAAGGGGATCGCGAAAAAATTGGCGCAATTTAAGAGCGAGCAACGGCGCAAAATCCTTGATACCAAGCTGACAAAATAAGCGGGTATCGTTGACCGGTATCGTAGCTTGAATCGTTATTCATTGATCGGTGATCGTGACATACCTAGAGGTTTTCGCCGCAACCGAATTTCGATCAACGTTTCCAGCCGCGCCAACCATTAACGTTAACCGATAAGCTGAATACAATTGAAAACAGAAATCATAGAGCTTTATCCGCAGTTTCCGGATCCCAGAAAAATAGCCTATTGCGCGAATGTCCTCCGTAAAGGCGGCCTGGTTGTTTTCCCGACGGAGACGGTTTACGGCGTGGGCGCGAATCTGGCCAATGACGCGGCGATGAAGCGCCTGCGGGAGGTTAAAAAACGCGCGCCGGATAAACCGTTCTCCATCCTGATCTCCCAGGTAGGGCTGATATCCAATTACACTTCGTCCACGGACCCGGCTTTATACAAGTTGATCGATGCTTACTGGCCGGGACCATTGACGGTCGTGGTGCCGGGCAAGCAGGAGGGGCAGACGATCGGCGTGCGCATCCCGGACCATCCGATCGCCTTGCGGCTCGTGCAGGACGCCCAGTGCACGATCGCGGCGCCGTCGGCGAATTTTGAAGGCAACCCGGCGCCGACGACCTGTCAGGAAGCGTTACGGGATTTAGACGGTTTGGTCGATGTCGCCATCGACGGCGGAGGGGCGAAGCTTGGCATCGGCTCTTCTGTCGTTGATCTGGCGCACGGAAGTCCGAAGGTTCTGCGCGACGGCGTGATCAAACAGGAAGATATCGACCGGGTCGTGAAGAAAAAGGTCATCCTGTTCGTCTGCACGGGAAACAGTTGCCGTTCGGTCATGGCGGAATGCCTTTTAAAAAGCATGCTCGCCGGGCGCCAGGACGTGGAGGTCGCCTCGGCCGGGACGGGGGTTTTCCTACAGACAACGGCGAGTTCGGAGACGATTTCCGTTTTGAAAGAAGAGGGGATCGACGCCACGCACCATTTGTCCCGGTCGATCAACACGATCCTGTTGAAAAAATCCGATCTGATCATCGTAATGACGCGCGCCCACCGCCAGCAGGTGCTGGAGCGCGTGCCGGAGGTGGAAAAAAGAATTTATTTGTTGAGGGAATTTATCGATACGCCCTCGGGATACCAGATCGAAGTCGACGTGCCGGACCCCATCGGCCAGCCGCATTTTGCCTATAAGGAATGCTTCGCGATCGTCAAAGAAGCGATGCATAAAATTGTCGGGTTGGTTTAATTCATGATCAAAGAGAATGTGATGAAGAAATCAAGAATTTATATTGGCGCGGATCACCGCGGGTTCCCGTTCAAAGATAAGATCGTCAAGCTGTTGGGACGCCGGGGTTACGCGGTCGAAGATATGGGTGCCTGCGATGAGACTCAAGCTTGCGATTATCCCAAGGTCGCTCGTCGCGTCGCCCACGCCGTCGCCAGGACCAGGGGGAGCCGTGGAATTTTAGTCTGTATGTCGGGCATTGGCCAGGCGATCGCGGCCAACAAGGTCCGTGGCGCGTACGCGGCATTGTGTTATAACGCCGAAGCCGCGGCGCTCTCGCGCCGGCACAATAACGCGAATATCCTTGTGCTCGGCGCCAAGTTCGTCAAGGAGAAAGACGTCCCCGGGATTTTAGACGCGTGGTTTGCCGCCGAATTCGAAGGCGGGCGTCACCACAGGCGGTTTAAGCAGATTCAGAGAATTGAGAAGAATTGCCGGATATCCGGGTAACCGGTTATCCGGCTATCCGGAACGTGTGTGAGCAATGACCTCAACCATCGAAAGAAGGAAAACCATGCACCATTTAAAGGAAACCGATCCCGCCATTTATAAGGCGATCATGGAAGAGATTAAACGGGAACAGAATAATCTCGAGTTGATCGCCTCCGAGAATATCGTCTCCGAGGCGGTGCTGGAGGCACAGGGATGTTTGATGACCAACAAATACGCCGAGGGCTATCCGGCCGCGCGCTGGTACGGCGGGTGCGAATTCGTCGACGTGGCCGAACAACTGGCCATCGAGCGCGCCAAGAAACTTTTCGGCGCCGAGCACGTCAATGTCCAACCGCATTCCGGATCGCAGGCGAACATGGCCGTGTATCTGGCGGCTTTGGAATATGATGATACTGTCCTGGCTATGGACCTGGCCTGCGGTGGACACCTGACGCACGGGCTGAAGATCAATTTCTCCGGGCGTTCGTATAATTTTGTCAGTTATAAGGTCAACCCCAGGACTGAAATGCTTGATTACGACGAGATCGAGGCCTTGGCAAAGGAACATAAACCAAAGATGATCGTCTGCGGCGCTTCAGCGTATTCGCGCACCATTGATTTCAAAAGGTTCCGGCAGATCTGTGACAAGGTGGGCGCGTTATTATTTGTCGATATGGCGCACATCGCGGGGCTGGTGGCGGCGGGGCTGCACCCGAGCCCGGTACCTTACGCGGAATTTGTCACGACGACAACCCACAAGACCTTGCGCGGCCCGCGCGGCGGGATGATCCTCTGCCGCGACCAATTCGCCAGGAAAATCAATTCCGTCGTGTTCCCCGGGATCCAGGGGGGGCCTCTGATGCATGTCATCGCGGCCAAGGCCGTGGCCTTTCAGGAAGCATTGAGCAAGGAATTCAAGCAGTATCAAGGTCAGATTATCAAGAACGCCCGGACATTCGCGAAAGAAATGGGGGACCTCGGGTATAGAATTGTCGCTGGCGGAACGGACAATCATCTGTTTATGGTCGATCTGCGTTCGAAAAATATCACCGGTAAAGAAGCGGCGGCCGTCCTTGATAAAGTATCCATCACGGTGAATAAAAACTTGATTCCCTTTGATCCGCAGCCGCCGGTTGTTACCAGCGGCATCCGCATCGGCACCCCGGCGGTCACGACCCGCGGGATGAAAGAGAAAGAGATGCGCAAGATCGCCGGCTTGATTGACCAGGCGATCGTTCATAAGGATAATGAAGGGAAATTAGCGAAGGTCAAAGCGGGCGTGCACGAGCTGACGGGCGAGTTCCCGATATACAAGGACTTAAATTAAGACAGGTTTGTGTTAAGTGTCATGTGTTATGTGCGTGATACATAAAACATAACACATAAAAGTTAACACCAGCATTGAGGATTAAGTGGCGTGAAGTGTCCATCTTGCGGTTACCAGGAAACAAAAGTCATCGATTCGCGGCTTAATACCGACGGCACTTCGATCCGCCGCCGTCGGGAATGCCTCGAATGCGAAAAGCGTTTCACGACGTACGAATACGTCGAGCAGGTGCCGTTATTGGTCGTCAAGCGCGACGGCCGGAGACAGCCTTTCGACCGCAAGAAGATCATCGCGGGGCTGATGAAGGCCTGCGAGAAGCGGCCCGTGAGCATTGACAAGATGGAGGAAATCACCGGTGAGATCGAACGGGCCATCCAGCGCAAATATGACCGCGAGGTCAATTCCAAAGAGATCGGGGAATTGATCATGGAGAAGCTCGCCGCCCTTGATGAGGTCGCCTATGTGCGGTTCGCTTCCGTTTACCGGCAGTTTCGTGATGTGAACCAGTTTATGAGCGAACTTCAGGGGATGCTTAAAAAAGAGAAAAAATAAAATAGTCGTCAGTCATCAGTCTCCAGCCCTCAGATGAGGACTGAAGACTGACAGCTGACGACTGAGGACTCAAAAATGATTCAAGTAGAGTTAAGCAAGATCATCATCGACGAAAAAAGACAAGACCAGATCATCGTCCTTAAGGAAAAGAACGGCGAGCGCCAGCTCCCGATCGTGATCGGATTCCTGGAGGCCTCCAGCATCAAGATGAAACTCTCCGGGGTGGAGCCGCCACGGCCGATGACGCACGATCTGTTGGTCGCTACGATCCAGGGATTGGACGCGAAACTTGAGCGCCTCATTATCGACAAGATGGTCAATAACACTTTCCACGCCAAGCTGGAATTCAAGACCAAAGACGGGCAGACCAAACTTGTCGACGCGCGGCCGTCCGACGGCATTGCCCTGGCCGTGCGCACCAGCGCGGCGATTTTTGTCGAAGAAGACGTGATCAAGAAGGCGGCCATCACCAAGATCGAGTAAATAAACGGTTACGGTAACGAAGCCCGTTTCGTCATTGGGTAACGGTTAAGTTTACTTGCCGTAACCGAAAGACGTTACCGATGCGGGCTTCCTAACCATAACCTTTTTTCAAATTTTCCAACATGTCCTTCCTTAAAGATTACCCCCAACTTCAAATGATCCGCGATATTGCCCGGCGCCGGAAGGTTGCTGTGCATCTGGTCGGCGGTTTTTTGCGCGATTATTGTCTCGGGAACATCAAGACGGATTTTGATTTCGCCGTTGAGAAAGGCGCCCTGGATTTCGCGCGCCTCTTTGCCCGTCGCATTAAAGGCGCGTATGTTGTGCTGGACCAGGAAAGAGGGTGCGCCCGTGTCGTCAAAAAAAGCGACGGGAAGATCTGGACGTTCGATCTTTCCGACTTCCGCGCCCGAAGTTTCCAACAGGATCTGGCGCGACGTGATTTTACCATCAATACATTGTCGGTGGATCTGGCGAAGTTTAACGGTTCGACAAAGCTGGAAGATGTCCTGGCGGAGGGCAAAGGCGGGCTTAAAGACCTGCGCGCCAAGCGCATCCGCAAGGTTTCGGTCAAAGCGTTTCGCGACGATCCCTTGCGGCTTTTGCGGGCCTTTAGCTTAAGCGCGTTGCTGGATTTCAAGATCGAGCCACAGACATTGGCGCAGATCCGGCGGGAGAAGAATTTGCTGCGCGGGGTCTCTTATGAGCGCGTCCGCGACGAGCTGTTTAAGATCCTTGAGACCGAGCGGGCCGCGGTGACCTTAAAGGAGATGGACAAAGCCGGGTTGCTGGATAAAGTGATCCCGCAGGTCAAGGTGATGTATCATTGCGCGCAAAAGGGAACCTATCACCATTTAGATGTCTGGCCGCATTCGCTGGAAGTAGTGGCACAATTTGACGGCGTTGTCCGGGAGATGCAAAATAATGCCGATGTCGTTGAATATTTTAACGAGCCGCTGGGTGGAAACCGGACGCGCCGGGCGTTGTTGAAATTGGCCGCGTTGTTGCATGACATCGGGAAACCCGAGACGCGTAAAGAAGCCGGTCAAGGGAAGCTGACCTTTTACGGACATGAACGCGTGGGGAAAAATATCGTCACTCATATCGCCAAAATGCTAAAGCTCTCGACCGGGGAGCGACGCGGGCTTGAGGACATGGTTCTCTGGCATCTGCGCCCCGGCTATTTGTCAAATTTTCAGAGGCCCAGCGACAAGTCCATTTACCGGTATCTGCGCGACGCGCGCCAGGAAGCGGCGGGCATTTTGTTGCTGTCGCTGGCTGACCAGCGCGCTACCCGCGGGCCTTCAAGCACGCCGCGCCATGAGAAGCATCATGAGCGGATCTGCCGGGATGTGCTGAAACTGTATTTCGACAAAAAGAAAGAAAAGCCGTTCGTACGTTTGATCGACGGGCATGATCTGATCAAACAATTGCGGTTGGAACCTTCACCGTTGATCGGAAAGATCTTGGCCGAGGTCACGGAACAACAGGTTTTGGGGAAAATCAAGACCCGAAAAGAGGCTTTGGAATTGGGAAAGAAAATAGCAGGGGAGATCCGATCATGAGCAAAATCGCCTGGGCCCTGATCGCCGTTGTATATGTTTGCCCTTTAAGTCATGCCGACACACCGAAAGAGCGTTATGTGGAATTTGATTATCAAGTCAAGCTTGATCACCTTCCTCCCGGCACTGCACAGTTAAAGATTTGGCTTCCCATCATGCCGGAGAACGATTATCAGAGGATCGAAGACATAGAGATCACCCCCGGGTACAATTCCCGTCTCACTTTTGATAAGACGTATGGGAATAAAATTCTTTACTACGCCTTCCAACCGCCGCAGGCGCCTTTGAGTATCCAAATTTCTTATAAAGTCCGCCGCCGCGAGTATTCCAATAAGCCCGCAGAAAACAGAAAAGTTCAAACTTCCCCGGGGGAGGATCCGGAGGCCCTGGAGCGGTTCTTAAAACCCGATCGTTTGGTCACGATCAGTCCACGAGTCAGGGAATTGGCGTCCGGGATTACTGAAGGGAAAATGACGACGGTCGCAAAGGCGCGGGCCATTTATGATTATGTCTTTACCCACGTTGCTTATGATAAAACGATCCCCGGATGGGGGAGGGGGGATACCGAAAGGGTATGCCTTATCAGGGCCGGAAACTGCACTGATTTTCACTCCCTTTTTATTTCCTTGGCCCGCGCCGGCGGTATCCCGGCAAAATTTGTCATGGGGGTCCCTTTAAGCGAAAAGGACTTCGCCGAGATCCCCGGCTATCATTGCTGGGCCGAATTTTATGATGAGGGCCAGGGCTGGATTCCCGTCGATGTTTCGGAAGCCTGGAAAAATAAAACCAGATATGAATATTTTTTCGGTACTTTGAACCAAAACAGGCTTGAATTCACCCAGGGGCGGGATATCATTTTAGAGCCGTCCCAAAAGGGAGAGCCCTTAAACTATTTTATCTATCCCTATATCGAAGCCGACGGAAAAGAATTTAAGGATTATTCCGTCAAGTTCCAATTCAGAAATGGGGTTCAGAGAATCAGCAAGGCTCAATAAATCTTAATTAAAAAGGCCGTCCGCCTCACCAAAATCATAGATTTTGGCGGGCGAGACGAGCCTCGTCATTTCCTTCTCAAAAGGAAATGAGGAAAAATGACGGGAGGCGGTCATGAAAAAAGTATTCGTCATAACCTTGGGGATGTTGTTGGCATTGAATTTGCCTGGGGGGGCGCGCGCGGCGGAGTACGGCGGGAAAGAACATGGTGGTGCAACGACCAGCGCGCAAGAACACGGTGGCACCACCCAGGCCCAAACACCCAGCACCGAGGATATTCGTAGCGCGATGAAATCGTACGTGGAGGCGGAGTCTCAAAAGACCGGCGGGAATTTCGAGGTTGTTGACCCGGACACAAATCAAACCCGGCAACTGCAGCTGCTTCGCGTCCACGAAAGGGTCGGGAAGACGGGGGATTACTATTATTCCTGCGCCGATTTTAAGGATGTCAACAGCGGTGAAATGCTGGATTTGGATTTGGATGTGGCAGATCAAGCGGGTAAACTTGCGGTCGTTGATGTCCGCGTGCATAAGGTGGGCGGCGAAGAGCGCTATACCTACGACGAAAACGACAACCGCATTCCTTTAGGCGACACCAAAAGCCATTTGGGCACGACGGCGCCGGAAGGCAAGGAGCACGGCGGTTATTGAGCTTTCTTTTCCCAACTTCAAATCTCCCACCAGCGTCAAAGAACTTCAGGGGAGATTTGAAGTTATGTTTATTTAGAGGAAGCTCAATAATAAAAATGAAGACAAAAATACTTGTCACGTTCATAATAATTACCGGAGTTTTTGCGGTGCTTTTCGTCATTGGCGCGAAGCGGTCAAAATTTAAGACCGCTTCGCGGGCCATTGCGGGAATTAAGGCGGGAGAAACGGCGAAAGGTGATTCTATGAAGGAGAGATTTCCTGATAAAAATTTATTGTCTCGAGAGAAAAGCCCTTATCTTTTGCAGCATGCCGATAACCCCGTGCATTGGTATCCGTGGGGAGACGAGGCCTTTGCCAAAGCCAAGGCGGAAGATAAACCGGTATTCCTTTCCATTGGCTATTCGACTTGCCACTGGTGTCATGTCATGGAACATGAGTCGTTTGAAAATCCCGAGATAGCCGAGGTCATGAATAAATATTTTGTTTCGATCAAAGTGGACAGGGAAGAGCGCCCGGATGTTGACAATATTTACATGAAGGCGGTTATGTCATTAACCGGAAGCGGCGGCTGGCCGTTATCTGTTTTTGTGACAGCGGAGAAAAGACCGTTTTACGGCGGGACGTATTTCCCTCCGGGATCACAATGGGGCCGCCCGGGATTTAAAGAATTGTTGCTGTCGATCAATGATGCCTGGCAGAACAGAAGAGATGAACTCTTCCAGTCAAGCCGCGCCATCACGCAGAACCTTCAAGCCAGATCTTTTTGGGGACAAATTGACGGTAATCCTGTTCCTGATGAAGAAACGCTGCGCCATGCCTACGGGCAGTATGCAGAACGGTTTGATCCCCGCTATGGGGGGTTCGGCACAGCGCCAAAATTTCCGGCGAGCCATAATTTGTCCTATCTTTTGCGGTACTGGAAACGCGCCAATGAGACTAAAGCGCTGGAGATGGTCGAAAAAACGTTGGCAGAGATGGCCAAAGGCGGGATGTATGACCATATGGGCGGTGGATTCCATCGTTATTCAACAGACCAACGGTGGCATATCCCGCATTTTGAGAAGATGCTTTATGACCAGGCGATATTATCCAAGACTTATTTGGAAGCGTATCAGGCAACTCACCATGAAGAATATGCCCGCGTAGCCCGGGAAATTTTCGAATATGTTTTAAGAGATATGACTGATCCAGGGGGAGGATTTTATTCGGCGGAAGACGCGGACAGTCTGGAACCGATGGACGAAAGACGAGAGACGAAGGATGATGCGTCTTTCGTCCCTCATCCATCGTCTCTCGTTAAGAAGGAGGGCGCGTTTTATCTCTGGCGCTATCAGGAAATTGTTGAGCATCTCGGCAAGGAACCGGCAGAAATATTCAATTATTATTATGGTGCTGAACCGCGCGGGAACGCCCTTTCCGATCCTCTGGGAGAATTTAGCGGCAAGAATATCCTTTATCGCGCGGCTAGTTTGGAGGAAACGGCAAAGAAGTTCGGAAAAACGCCGGCGCAGATTGAGCAAATCATTAATGAGTCCAGGGGCAAATTATTTATGCTCCGCGGATCCCGCCCCCGCCCGCATTTGGATGACAAGGAGCTGGTCGACTGGAACGGCTTGATGATCTCCAGCCTGGCCCTTGGGTCGCGTCTATTAAATGAACCGAAATACCGGGAAGCGGCAGAAAAATCAGCGCAGTTTATATTGTCGACTTTAGTCCGGAAGGATGGCAGGCTTTTGCACCGCTATCGCGACAAAGAGGCCGGCATTCCCGGAATGCTTGAAGACTACGCGTTTTTTATTCACGGGCTTATCGATCTTTATGAGGCAACATTCAAAGAAGGGTATTTAAAGGAAGCCAGGCGCCTTACGGAGGATATGATCAAATTGTTCTGGGATGATAAGGAAGGCGGTTTTTTCTTTACGGCTACGGATGCGGAAAAGCTTTTGATCCGGGAGAAGGAAATTTATGACGGCGCGATTCCATCAGGCAATGCGATAGCGGTGCTGGATTTGCTTCGCATGGGGAGATTGATGTTCAATCGCGAATGGGAGAAAAAGGCGGAAGAATATTTTAAAACTTTCGGTCAGGAGTTGTCGTCGGGGCCGAGTGCCTACGCCCAATCGCTCACGGCCCTGGATTTTGCCATCGGCCCTTCCAGAGAGATCGTTCTTGTCGGTCAAAAAGACGATCCACAAACTTCGGCAATGTTAAAAAGTCTTTATGAGCGTTTTATTCCGAACAAAGTCGTGCTTTTAAGATCTTTATCGGATGAGGCCGCCAGGGATATCATTGCGTTAGTTCCATTTGTCGAGAATCAACAGGCTCTGGGTGGCCGGACAACGGCGTATGTCTGCAAGAATTATCATTGCGAATTTCCCACTAACGATATCAGGCAATTCGAGCAATTATTGGATCAGTAGGCATGATTGGCTATGAAGGGTAGAGACAGCGGCATGCCGCACAAAGAGATGTGGGAGGGATTTTTTAATCCCGCGCAAACACTTGCCGTCATGGGGTTGGATAAGGATGTCACGGACGCGGCGGAGTTCGGATGCGGCTACGGCACGTTCACCATTCCCGCGGCGAAAATGATCCGAGGCGCCATGCATGCCATTGACATCGACGCTGAAATGATCGCGCAAACAAAGGAAGCCGCGGCCAGGGCCGGGGTGAAGAACATCCATGCCATACGGCGCGATTTTACGGTAAAGGGAGCGGGGCTCAAAGAGAAAAGCGTGGATTACGTCATGCTCTTTAACATCCTTCACATCGAAAACCCGGAAGTGTCGCTCCGGGAGGCGTGGCGAATTCTTCGACGCGGAGGGAAGCTCGGTATCATCCACTGGAATTATGACGCCGCCACACCCCGTGGCCCTTCGATGGACATCCGCCCGAAGCCGGAGCAATGTATCCAGTGGGCACGGGAAGCCGGGTTCAGTGATCCTGTTCAATATGATTTAAAGCCGTATCACTATGGGATCGTTTTGACCAAACAGGGAGTTATCCGGAGAATATAACGATGGAATATTTCGTCGTCTGTCTGGCGGCGCTCATGGCCTCCGGTCTGACGCTCTTTTCCGGGTTCGGCCTGGGGACGGTCCTCATGCCGGTGTTGGCGATGTTCTTCCCCGTCCCCGTCGCGGTTGGGGCAACAGCCATCGTACATTTGGCGAATAATTTATTTAAGCTGCTGCTTGTTGGGCGTTCGGCAAATAAGAGCATTATCGTCCGGTTTGGTATCCCTGCCGTCATTGCCGCTTTATTGGGGGCGTCATTGCTGACCTATGTTTCTTCGGTCCCGGTTATTGCGTCATACCGGCTTGGCGGCCATGTCCATGAAATTACCATTGTCAAACTGGTGATCGGATCGCTCATTGTATTTTTTTCGTACCTTGAACTCATGCCGGTATTCGCAAGAATTTCCGTTGACCAGAAATATATGGCTGTCGGGGGGATCCTGTCTGGATTTTTCGGCGGGTTGTCCGGCAATCAAGGGGCGTTGCGCTCGGTATTTCTCATCAAGGCAGGACTTAAAAAGGAAGAATTTATTGGAACGAATGTTGTATTGGCGGTGATGGTGGACTTCGGAAGATTGACTGTTTATGGTATTGGTCTTTATTCCGTTCATTCGACAGCTCTTGCCGATTCCGGTGGATTGGTGTTAGCGGCCACAATCTCTGCTTTTGCCGGCGCTTTTTTTGGAAAAGAGATATTGAAGAAAGTGACATTACGGGCCGTGCAAATAGTGGTGGGGACGATGTTGGTTCTTCTTGGCATCGCTTTAAGTATTGGTCTTGTTTAGAGGAGGATGTGTCATGAATATCGCAGATATTGAGGTCAAGATCATCCGGGGGGATATCGCCCGGTTGAATGTGGACGCCATCATCATTCCTGCCGATGGGCAGCTGAAGATGAATGACGGTCTCGGAGAATTCATCCGCAAAGAAGGCGGGGATGCGATCGAAGAGGAAGCTGTCAGTAAGGGGCCGTTCCGGGAGGGGAAGGCCGTTTCCACCGACGCCGGCCGGTTAAAGGCGCGGCATATCATTCACGCGGTCACGAAAATGGCGGACGGCCGCACCGATCAGGATATTTTGCGCAGCGCCGTTTTTCACGCGCTGCAATGCGCGAAAGAACTGAAGGTCCGGTCGCTGGCGTTGCCGGCTTTGGGATGCGCTGAAGAAGGATTTCCGGCGGTTGGGGCCGCCAAAATTATCACCCAGGAGATTATGAAATGCGCCCGGGATTCCGGCACGACGCTTCGCGAGGTTACATTCTGTTTATATGACGAAGAGACGTTTGCCGTTTTTGAGCGTACCGTCCGCGGATATATTGACCATGTCGTGCGCAAGTTAGGCTTCGGCCCTTACGTGACGGTGGATATTATCATCGAATGTTCCGCCAAATTGTCGAAACAATTTGGCGAGACCTCGCCAGAATCATCTGATTCTGGCGGGCCCAATGGCATTGTGCTCATTGAGCGCTTGAACCCACCATGCGGCTGGGCACTGCCCGGCGGGTTCGTCGATTACGGCGAAAGCCTGGAGGTGGCGGCGCTGCGCGAGGCCAAGGAAGAAACGAATCTGGACTTGGTGGATTTGCGGCAATTCCACACGTATTCCGCGCCGGGTCGCGACCCGCGTTTTCACACCATTGCCACCGTTTTTATCGCGGAAGGGCAGGGAGAGCCAAGATCCGGCGATGACGCGGCCGGGCTTCGAATCGTCCGTTATGAAGACCTGCTCCAGCTGGATTACGCCTTTGACCACAAAGAGATCATCGAAGAATACCTTATTGAAAAGGATTTTGATTAAGCGCCTCGTATGAAGTTATATCCACTATCCAGAACAGTTCTCGCCATTCGTAATAATGCTGCTTTATTTTTGAACGGCCTGACGAGCAACTCGCCCGATCATCCTCGCAACGCCTTTGTGAACATCCACGGCCGCATCGTGGCCACCTTTGACCAATATCGCCTCAGCGATGATGAATTCGTGATCGCCGTTGAGCGGGCGTTCGTTGAGTCCTTGCTGGTGCATCTCGAAAAGTACATCCGCTTGAGCGGGGTACACGTCGAAAAGCTGGATCGGTACGTGTATTTTGATCTGGAGGAGACCAACGCGCCCGTCCCGGCGGGGACTTTGGTCATTTCGCAAAAAAGGGGGAGGTTGCTTATTGCAGAGGCGCTCATGCCTGCCCAGGTTTCTGATGAAGAATTCACGTTATTCCGTCTGCAAAATAATATCCCTTTGCAGGGGGTCGATTACGCGGATGAATTTTTGCTCAACCTCAATGATGAGGAGCTTGTTTCTTATACGAAAGGATGTTTTCTTGGTCAGGAACCGCTCTCGAAAGTCCGTAATCGCTCGAAGCCGACCTGGAAGCTGGTTGTCCGGTATCAGGATCAATGCAGTGAAGAAGAACGGCAAAAAATGACTTCCGTCGTTATTGACCCCGCCGCGCGCCGCGCCAGGGGCTTTGTTTTTATTCCATCTGCGCGGCAGATGGAATAACGAAACCAGCCCCTAAAATTTTTCAAAAAGTCTTCGTACGGAATAAAGGTTATACTTATAATGATCTACGATGAGAGAAATTCCCCGGGGGCTCACTTATAATAGAGCGGATGCAGGCAGTAGAATGGATTAGGGAAATCAGGAGGATTTGTGATCAAGGCAGAATTGGCCCGGCAGTTGATGGTCCGCGGCGAAGACGAGATCGGCATGCTGGCCCAGATAACCCGGGTTATTTCCAAATCGGATATTAACCTCGTGGCGCTGTGCGCCTATTCGATAGGCAACAATGTGGCCGTCATGTTCGTCACCGATGATAATAATGAGGCCAAGCGGATCCTGGCCGCCAAAGGCTACGATGTCCAGGAAGAAGAAGTCATCCTCTTATCCATTGATAACCAGCCCGGTGCCTTGCAGAAGGTCACCGACAAGATCGCCGAGGCGGGCATCGACCTGACCCTTGTTTACGGCAGCGTTGATGAGAGCGCGGCGGTCAACCGCAGTGTTGTCATTTCCAACAACAACCTGGAGGTGATGATGATTATCAAGACCGAACTCGAAAGGCATTAGGGTCTATTCCCCCAAGGGCGGATACGCCGATGGATTTTATGTGATGTCGATCCTTCGAAAATCGAAAATATTATTTCGAAATTTTTGACGAATCCTTCGGATTATGGTATATTGGCCGTGGGATCCCGGAGGCTGGTTATGAAGGTAAAAATAGTCAAAAAGCAGCCCTCGAAATTTAAAGAAGGTTTTGACATCGCCCCGGACGAACCGGTTTTTACGACCGGGGTTGTCTGCCGTCTTTTGGATATTCCCGTCTGGGTGCTCAAGCAGCTGGATGCCGCAGGGATCGTCAGTCCACCCAGAAAAAGGCCGGCCAAGGCCCGGCTTTATTCCAAAAAGGAAGTTCGAATGGTGCAGCACTGCTGGTATTATTTGGAAAAGCATGACGTCAAGATCAGTGGATTGAAGGTCATTTTGCAGATGGAGCAAGGGACGTTCAAAAAGGAATAATTTTTTTGTCTAAAATTTAGCAGTCATATGATTGAAGTGCCAGACGTTAATCTGCCCCCAAGGGCGAGAGGGAGGATGAAATGATCAATTTCGACAAGCTTACGCAAAAAAATCAGGAAGCGCTCCAGCGGGGGGTGGAACTCGCGACGGCGCTGGAACACCAGCAGATCGAGCCGGAGCATCTTCTGTACGCTTTGCTTAAAGAAGAAGGCGGGATCATCCCCGCGATCCTGGGCCGTGTCGGAGTAGCGTCCAGCGCGCTTTTGTCGAAGCTGGAAAAAGAATTTGGAAAAAGGCCGAAAGTTCAAAACGCGGGCCAGCCTTTTCTTTCCAACAGCCTGAATAAGGTTATCGGGGAGGCACAGAAGATCGCCTTCGGAATGAAAGATGAATACATTGCCCAGGAACATATCCTTTTGGCTATTTTAAAGGAAGATGGTATCATCAGCCGTGAACTGAAAAGCCATGGTGTGGCTCGGGAAGACATATCGAAGATCATTCAACAAACGCGGGGAGGTCAGCGCGTGGTAGATAGCAATCCGGAGGATAAATATCAGGCCTTGGAAAAATACGGACGGGACCTGACGGCTTTGGCCCAGGAAGGCAAGCTGGACCCGGTCATCGGCCGCGATGAGGAAATCCGTCGCGTGGTGCAGGTATTGTCCCGGCGAACGAAAAACAATCCTGTTTTGATCGGCGAACCGGGCGTCGGGAAAACGGCGATCGTGGAAGGCTTGGCCCAAAGAATTTATATGGAAGACGTCCCGGAGGGTTTGAAAAATAAAAAGGTCGTGGCCCTGGATATGGGCGCGTTATTGGCCGGGGCGAAATTCCGCGGAGAATTCGAGGAACGGTTAAAGGCCGTCTTAAAAGAGATCGAGTCCAGGGCCGGAGGGATCATCCTTTTTATCGACGAGCTGCACACGATCGTCGGCGCGGGCAAGGCGGAAGGCGCTATCGACGCTTCCAACATGCTCAAGCCCGCTTTGGCGCGCGGGATGTTGCGTTGCATCGGCGCGACGACGCTCGATGAATACCGTAAATATATTGAGAAAGACGCCGCTCTGGAAAGGCGCTTCCAGCCGGTTCTGGTGGAGGAGCCCAGCGTCGAAGACACGATCGCCATTTTGCGCGGCTTAAAGGAAAAATATGAAGTGCATCATGGGGTACGTATCCAGGACGCGGCCATCATCGCGGCCGCCACCTTGTCGCATCGTTATATTACCGAAAGATTTTTGCCGGATAAGGCTATCGACCTGATCGATGAGGCGGCGTCGCGACTGCGCATCGAGATCGACAGCATGCCGCAGGAACTGGATATCAATGAACGTAAAATCCGTCAGCTGGAAATTGAACGCCAGGCTTTAAAGAAAGAAAAAGACGAGGCTTCCAGGGAACATTTAAAGAAATTAGAGAAAGATTTGGGGGATCTTAAGGAAGAAAATAAAAAATTGCGTCTGAAATGGCAGGGCGAAAAAGATTTGATCGGCAAGATCCGTCGGGTTAAAGCTGAAATTGAGCAGAAAAAACAGGAAGGCGCCAAGGCGGAGAAAGAAGGCGATCTCGATAAAGCGGCAGAGATCAAATATGGTATTTTGGTCAACCTGGACAAAGAATTGAAGGCTTTGAACGCGCAGCTGGTCAAGCTTCAAAAAGAAGGGTCCTTGCTCAAGGAAGAAGTCGACGATCAGGATATCGCGGAAGTTGTTTCGAAATGGACAAAGATTCCGCTTTCTAAATTGATGGAAAGTGAAACTGAGAAATTGATCCATATCGAGCCCAGTCTTAAAAAGCGTGTTGTCGGGCAGGCTGAGGCCATTGATCTGATCGCCAACGCGATTCGCCGGTCCCGAACTGGTTTATCGGATCCCAATCGTCCGATTGGATCGTTCATTTTTGTCGGCCCCACCGGCGTGGGCAAGACCGAATTGGCCAAATCCCTGGCCTGGTTTTTGTTCGATGACGAAAACGCGATGATCCGCGTGGATATGAGCGAATACATGGAACAGCACAGCGTGGCCCGTCTTATCGGCGCGCCGCCGGGCTATGTCGGGTATGAAGAAGGAGGTCAGCTGACCGAGGCCGTGCGCCGGCGTCCGTACGCGGTCATTCTTTTTGACGAGATCGAGAAGGCGCATCGCGAAGTGTTCAACGCGTTTTTGCAGATCCTCGATGACGGACGCTTGACCGACGGCCAGGGGCGTGTCGTCAATTTCAAGAATACCGTGATCATCATGACCTCCAACATCGGGTCGGAGCTGATCGCGGATCTTGAGGATAAAGAGCAGATCGCAGCACGCATCCGCGTGGCTTTAAAGGAACGTTTTCGCCCGGAATTCCTCAACCGCGTCGATGAGATCGTTATTTTCAACCGTTTGAAGAAAGAGGACATCCGCAAGATTGTTGACATACAACTCCGCGCTCTCGAAGAACGTCTGAAAAACCGGAACATCACGCTCGAATTGACCGGCAAGGCCAAAGACCATCTGGCGGAAACCGGTTTTGATACTGTTTACGGGGCGCGCCCTCTCAAACGTGTCGTCCAGAAATCCATCCAGGATCCCATCGCCCTTAAATTGCTTCAGGGAGAGCTCGGGGACAAGGGCCATATTCAAGTGGATTACGGTAAGGGAAATTTTCTCTTTAAGACCAACGGCCGTCCTTCCGCCAATTAATCGCTTTGCTTGAGCTTTTTAAAGAGTTTTCGCTTGATTCACTCGAGAAATCGGTGCTAAGATGACCCGTTAAGAAGATCGCCGATCAGGCAGAAACTCCCCTATGGCAGAATCCACCAAAATTTTAATTGTCGACGATGATCCCGGCATACGTCTCGCCTTGCATGACTTTCTCGCCCAGAGCGGATTCACGGACGTAACGGCCGCCGCCAATGGCTATGATGCCTTGGTATATTTACGCTCCAACACGCCCCAGTTGATCATCTCCGATATCACCATGCCGCAAATGGACGGTTACGCGCTGATTCAGGCCTTGTACCAGGACAGCCGTTTGAGATCCATCCCCGTCATTGTCCTGACCGGCCGCGGAGAGATGGTGGAGCTCTTTAAAATGGCCGAGGTCTATAATTTCTTGATCAAGCCGGTCGAACCGGACGCATTGCTGGAGATGATCCACAAAGTTTTGGGCAAAGGGGAATACGCGCAGGATCCCGGCGCGGAGAATTTCATGACCAAGATCGGGAAAATGGAAGATATCTTGGCGAAGAAGAAATCCGGGGATCCTTTGCTGAAAGATTCTTTAGATCAGCTTAAAAAAATGATCAAGAAACAACAATGACGATCCGGGAGTATTCTCCGGCGGACCGCGGTGCCGTGCGGGAGATCAGTTACGTGACATCATTGGAAGGGCGAGCCCATGATTTTATGGACGCGCGGGAAGCCGTTGAAGACGCGTTGACGGTTTATTTTACCGATCATGTGTCGGGCTCGTGCTTTGTCGCCGAGGATAACGGCAAGGTTGTTGGATATCTCCTTGGTACTGATGACGTCAAGATGATGGAAAAAGTGATGGCCTTGAACATTCTGCCGCGGATTTTCCGGGATATGGTTGTTCAAGGGATAATCTTTCGGAAGAAGAATTTGTTGTTCCTCTGGAATTATTGTCTGGGCTTTTGTCGGGGGGAATTCATCCGCGTGCGTTTTGACCATGAGTTTCCCGCCGCCTTTCATTTGAACATCATGGAAGGATCCCGCGGCAAGGGGATCGGCACCGCTTTGGTGGAACGCAACCTGGCTTTTTTGCGCAGCAAAGGGGTTCCGGGGGTACACATCGGCACCATGTCGGAACAGGCGAAAGATCTTTTCATAAAACTTGGATTCAAGGTGTTGTACAGTTCCCGCCATGGTTACCTCAAATACGTTTTGGGGTACGATACGCCGTATTATATCCTCGGCAAGAAATTAAAAGATGACCATTGAATGTTACGCGGCCTACGCGGCCAAAGAAAGATTGCGTCCCTTCAGCTATCCCGAACCCCGGCGGCTGGGCCCGATGGAAGTCTTGATCAAGATTTCCCATTGCGGTATCTGCCACAGCGATATCCATTTGATCGACAATGACTGGCAGGTCAGTCCGTACCCGCTGGTCCCCGGACACGAGATCATCGGTACCGTGGAGAGAACAGGAGCCCAGGTTCGGGGTTTAAAATCCGGAGAGCGTGTTGGCGTCGGTTGGCAGGCCGGCAGCTGCGGACATTGTGAGTGGTGCAAACGCGCGGAAGAAAATTTGTGTCCCAATGACGTGGCGACCGCGCTCGGGCATTACGGCGGGTTCGCTCAAAAGGTCATTGCGGACAGCCGTTTCGCGTTTCCTGTCCCCAAGGCGTTACGCTCGGCAAACGCGGCGCCGCTTTTGTGCGGCGGCGTGACGGTCTATTCGCCATTGCGGCGTCTGGTCAAGCGCGGCCAGAAAATCGGGGTCGTTGGCATCGGCGGCCTCGGGCATCTGGCGTTGCAATTTGCCCGCGCCCTCGGGTACGAGGTCACGGCATTCTCGCACAGCTTCGATAAAGAAAGAGAAGCGAAACGTTTCGGCGCCCACCGTTTTGTTGGCAGTACGCGCGCGGACGATTGGACGAAGCTGAACCGATATTTTGATTCCATCCTGGTGACCGCTTATGTTAAATTGGACTGGCCGGCGTATTTACGGATGCTGCGCCCCGACGGCAGGATCATCGTCGTGGGCGCCGTCAGTGAACCGCTGGAGATCCCTTCGGGAGCGATCATTTCCGGTCAAAAGGGAGTCATCGGCAGCGTGATCGGCAGCCGCCGGATGATCAAAGACATGTTGAATTTTGCCGCGCGTCATCATATCGAGGCTCAAACGGAGGTCTTCCCTCTGGATCAAGTCAACGCCGCCCTCGATAAGGTGCGGCGCAATGAAGCGCGCTACCGCGCGGTGCTTGAAGTCCATTAGAAAAGATGCTAATATTTTATAAACCTTAAACCCTTATTGAGCACTAAAAGGAGTTTATGGCCAAAGCGCGCAAGAAAATCTTGGTGGTCGATGATAGTCCGGTAACGCAGAAATTGTACCGGCGCATTTTTGAGAACGCGGGCTACGAGGTGCAAGAGGCCTATAGCGGCGAAGAATGCCTAAGGAGCGTTGCCGCAAGCGTGCCGAATATTATTCTCATGGATGTTATTCTTCCGGATACCGACGGTAAAGTGGTCGTTGAGAGGATCAGCGGTCAGGAGAGAACGCGGGATGTCCCCGTTGTTTTCGTCACCAACACCCTTTCAGCCGAAAAAGACAAAGGATATGAAATTATCTCGATCGTCGGTCGCGACTATCGCGCCTTTGCCAAGCCCGTCCCCGTTTCCAGATTGATCAGCGTTGTGCGCAAGGAATACAACCGGCATGTGCAC
>Ga0209541_10004166_pt1 | contig 25864 bp, 30 predicted proteins | sample RifCSPlowO2_01_FD_184027 | JGI IMG/M metagenome (GOLD analysis project Ga0209541, IMG submission 184027) | Groundwater microbial communities from Rifle, Colorado - Rifle CSP2_plank lowO2_0.1 (SPAdes) (version 2) | ecosystem: Environmental > Aquatic > Deep subsurface > Groundwater | place... | reverse complement strand
ATAAACGATGGTTTTAAAATTCAAGCGTTTCTCAAGGAAGACAGCGTAGGTCCTGAGCAATTTGAATTATTCAAAACTCATTTCGATATCGGCGATTTCGTCGAAGTCGAAGGTACGTTATTTAAAACCAAAAAAGAGGAAAAGACCATCGAAGTGAAGCATTTTGCAATGCTGACGAAAGCCCTCTTGCCTTTGCCTGAAAAATGGCACGGTTTACAAGACGTCGAGGAACGCTATCGCAAACGGTACTTGGACTTAATGATGAATCCTGAGGTCAAAGATAAATTCGTCAAACGGGCCAAGGTTATTCAGGGGATCCGGGATTATTTGGTGAAACATGATTTTGTCGAGGTCACCACGCCGACCCTCCAGCCGTTGTATGGCGGCGCTTCAGCGCGGCCTTTCAAGACGCATTTCAACGCGCTGGATATAGACATGTTTTTACGCATCGCGCCAGAGCTTTATTTAAAGAGGCTTTTGGTCGGTGGCATGGAACGCGTATATGAATTCACTACCAATTTCCGCAACGAAGGCATCGATCGCGAGCATAATCCTGAATTTTCAGCAGTGGAATTTTATGCGGCTTACAAGGACTATGAATGGGGTATGGATTTTGTGGAGGATATGCTCGCAACTATTGCGCCAGAACGATTCAAAAAACCATTCCGTAGGATTTCGTACCGAGAACTGATGGACGAACATGGCAGTTTGGACGACACAGTATTTAAAGAAAAAGTGCGATCCACGTTGATTGAGCCGATATTTGTGAAGGATTATCCGAAGGAGATGCTGCCATTAGCAAAGTTGAAACCTGGAACCGACGACACCGTCGAGGCATTTCAATTCTATGCCGGCGGATCTGAACTAGTGAAAGCGTTTACCGAGTTGAATGACCCGGTTGACCAGCGAGAACGATTCAAAGCCCAGGAAAACATGCGCGCCAAAGGCGACGAAGAAGCTCAGCGTATGGACGAGGATTTTGTAGAGGCACTGGAATATGGCATGCCGCCTGCGGCGGGTGTTGGCATAGGGATTGACCGATTGGTCACGCTGCTCACCGATTCCCATTCGCTCCGCGAAGTTATTTTATTCCCAACCATGCGGCCTAAAGACAAATAATATGCTGGACATAAAGTACATCCGTGAATTTGCGGAGCTGATCAAGGACAATTGCAAGAATCGGGGCGTGTCAGTCGACATTGAGCGACTGCTTGAACTTGATGAACTCCGCCGGGGCAAGATCGCCAAGATCGAAGAATTGCGCGCTGAACGTAATAAGGGCTCAAAAGGCAAACCGAGCGATGAAGAGATTGCGCGTATGCGCCAAGTCGGCGATGAAATCGCCGACGGTGAAAGGGAACTGGCGGCTTTAGAAGGCGAGTATCATATATTATTGAAAGCAGTACCCAATCTTACTCATCCCGAGGTTCCAGTCGGTGGCGAGAATGACTATAAAGTATTAGCCACGGTGGGCGAGCCGCCGAAGTTTGATTTCGAGCCGAAAGATCACGAGGAGCTGATGCTCAATCTTGACCTCATTGATTTCGAACGCGGCGCAAAAGTAGCGGGCAATAAATTTTTCTTCTCAAAGGGCGCACTCGTACGCCTTAATCAAGCGCTGATCAATTACGGCATCGATGTGGCTACTAAACGTGGCTTTGAGCTGATGGAAACCCCTGATTTGGCCAAGGATGAAATCTTGGAAGGCATCGGATTCTTGCCGCGTGGTCCGGAGGCACAGATTTATTCAATTCAAAACAGTGATCTGTCGTTGATAGGCACCGCTGAAATTACCATCGGCGGCTATCATGCCAATGAGATCCTCGATCTTTCGAATGGGCCGAAGAAATATGTCGCGCTTTCGCATTGCTTCCGAACCGAAGCCGGCGCATACGGCCGCACCTCGAAAGGCACTTACCGCGTCCATCAATTCACCAAGCTCGAGATGTTCGTATTTTGCAAGCCGGAAGACAGCGATGCGATGCACCAGGAAATTTTGAGTATCGAGCAGGAGATTGCCGATGGTCTGGGGTTCCCATACCGCGTGATCGACGTAGCCAGCGGCGACTTAGGCGGACCGGCATACCGAAAGTTCGACATTGAGGCATATATGGTGATGAATGACGGTTATGGGGAAATCACCAGCACTTCAAATTGCATCGATTACCAGGCCCGACGATTGAATATCCGCTATCGCACTGAAGGCGGGGAGACGGCGTTTGCGCATACCCTCAACGGCACGGCGGTGGTGACCAGCCGCTTCCCGATCGCCATCTTCGAAAATTTCCAGACCAAGGACGGCACGATCGAAGTTCCGAAAGTGCTCCACAAATACACCGGCTTTAAGGAAATTAAATAATGCGGACGTTTGATCCGAAGAAGGTGAAAATACGGGATGAAGTGGCGATCCGGCGGCGCCGGCGTTTTTTCATGCGCGCAGGTTTTTTAGCGCTGGGAGCCCTTGCGATTTTAGCGGCCATTGGATACGGACTCTTTTTCACGCCGTGGTTTGCAATCAGTAGAGTCGACATTGATAATCTGGATGCCGAGCATGCTGTAGCCGTAAAAAGCGTGATTGACGAAAATCTTAATCACAAATTTTTAGGAATACCGGTCGGCAAAAACATCCTCTTTTTTGACGACGAAGGATTATCAGCCTCACTGGTGAATCAATTCTCTTTTTTGAATGACCTATCGATCAAGAAAGATTACTTTAATGCTTTGGCAGTACGTGGAACGGAGCGCAACCCGGAGGGAGTATGGTGTTTTGCGTCAGGATGCCGGTACTTCGATCACGAGGGAATATTATGGGGCAGCGCGATTCGTTCATCCGGATATCTGTTGCTCAATATCGATGACTTTCGAGAAGAAAATGAGGAGAAGATCGATAAAAAATTTCTCACTGCGATTCAAACCGTGTCAGCCCGGTTCAAGGAGAAGAACATTAGAATCAAGAAGATTACGATTCCAGAAAACAGCTTTACTGATTTTGAAGCGCTCATCGATCAAGGCTATCCGATTAAGTTCAGCGTCAATTCGCCGATCAATGAGCAGCTCGATATCTTGTTGATCTTTAAGAAGAATAAAGTCGACTCCGGCGACTTAATGCCTCAATACCTCGATGTCCGCTATGACGGCCGCGTATACTACAAATAAACCTTTAAAATAGCCACTTTTTGAAGGCATTGACTTTTTAAGGCTGGGGGCGTATAATGAGTGGTATCCTGTTCTTTTAATAGGGCCCAGAGATGGGCTCGCAAAAGTCCCTGATTATGGCCTCCGCCAGCCGGCGGATGTGTCATAATCCCTAACTCCAGTAGTTGCAGTAATTACGCATCTCTCTGTAAGTAGATAGGCACTATCCAGCAACAACAATTTTTGTAGTAGGCTGTTCAGATATGTCTGTCAGGGACTTTTGCGAGCCCATTCAGTGGATTATATCTTTCTCTGCGGTTATTTCGGCAGATGGAGATTATTCCGTTGGGGCTCAACTCGTGTCCGCGGTCGCTGGAAAAAAGAAAAAAAAGAAAAAGTCCCAAAGAGGACTCGGTGACCGCGGCACCCGGATGCTGCCGTGCCGGCGCGAAAGAAGGCCATCACATCCCCCAAGGTTTGATTGCAATCTCCGTGCCGGCACAGGCAGCGCGATGTCGGAAGAAGGGTCATGCGTGGCTTCTTCTCTGACACGTCAGCGGCGAGTCCCCGCCTTGCCGCTGACGTTGTTCTCTCTACCCCACTATCGTGGGGCTTTTTATTACCGAATTTCCCAGACGAAAATAGAATTTCCTATTATTGCTGTTGGCTTGATGTCCTCAAGCCAGGCATATTTACGATCACGAGCGAGGGATTCTTGATAATAGGTTGCCGAGATGGCGACATATCCTCCTTGAGGGTTATCAATCAAAAATTCCTCCTTGGTAGTGTAGCGGCCCCTAGTCATCCAGAAAAATCTATCTTTCAAATAATATGTCTGATCGGCCCAGCCGAAGTAGTCGAGGTTAATGCGCTGGACGTTATTTTTCTCCGCCCAATCGGCGAGGCGCTTTAAGTCTTGGCCCCAATCCAGATTCGAGTCCACGACATAATTATGCCCGCCGGGCACATAGCCGTCCTGACTGGCCGTCCACGACGGACGAATTAGGGCGAATTGATTAAAATACGTCAGGTAGTAGGGAAAGATGCTTAGAGTTTCAATCGCCAGCCAACCGAGAAGTACAATCATCGAAACACGGTAGACAAAAAATTTATGCCTGGTCGCGGAGAAGACAGTTTTAATTCGGTCGAACTGGCCAGCAATAAGAATAGCCGTAAATCCATACACTGGGAGCATGTGCCGCACGCCGATATTGAGGTTGGCAGTGATGCTCGTCCCCCAATATAGTGCGATCCAAATGAGCATCACGGTTTCATCAAAATGATCCGCCAACCACCCGCGCAGCCGATTTCTCTTTGAATTCTTGTGAGCAAAAGCGGCTACGATTGCCAGGAGAAGGAGTATCAAAAATGGAATTGGTTCCTTGAGTGCATAGACGATCGGGAAATATAATTTGTCGGCTGAAGTATATACGTCACCTAAGAAATAGGTGGTATTGCCGCCGCTGGCCCGCTGGAATACCATCAGGAGGCCCATCGCATATGCGGCGTACGGGCGCAGTACCGGTTTGTCAGAAGCCCAAATCACCAAATCAGACGCTTGCCGATATGGCGAATCTTTCAAAATTATCACGGCATCAGATTTTTGCTGGAATCCTTCGTAGTTAATTAAATGCAGTTGATAGACCGGTCCGATAACCACGATGAATCCGACGATCATAGTTAGGAGTCCTCGCCAGGCCGTTTTAAATACATGGCCGTTGATAAAACCCCAGATTACGGCAACGAGAAGCAAGTACGGCCAGAGAAGGAATAGGGAGAATTTGGCCAATTGAGCAAAGCCGAATGCAAGTGCGGCGAGCCAGAAGTTTCTACTCCGCCATCCGTCGCCTGGGTCTTTCAGCCACCGGACGAAAAAATAAGTGGCGACCAATACGCCCCACAAGGCCGGTATATCTGTGGTAACTAAACGGCTATGGGCGATGACGGTAGGCGAGAAGGCAAAAAGAAAGAGGGCAAGAAGACCAGCGGATGGGCTGTAGCGCTTCCGCGCCCAATGGAACACGAGCCAAGCGGAGGTGATGAAAAAGAAGAGCATCGGCAGCTTCGCTCGGTGGACCATGGCCGTCGCATCAACGCCGGAATGGAAAATAAGCGTCCGGCCAAAATTCCACTGGCCATTCACATCCGAGCCCCAATTTCCTTCATAGGTTCGATTGTAAATAGTCTGATCGATGTCGAGGGTCAGGAGAGGCAATCCCGCCAAGTCCTTCGGCAACGGCGGATGTTCTGGGTTGAACAACAGGGAGCCCTTTTTGACATACGTATAGCCGGCGCCGATATGCGGTACTTCATCCACGATCGGCGCGTCGTTCCATACGCTAGACACCGCGATGATCACAACGGCGGCGATAATACCGATTGCGGTGGATGAATGGCGCGTCATTTGATTTCAAATATTCGGGCGTTCCGTTCGAATTGGCGCTGACGGGCTTCGCCGGGGGTGAGGTAGAAAATATTTTTTTCGCGCTGTGCTTCCTGGCTGGCGCTTTGAGTCAGGAACATCACCGTCTGGGCCGGCATCGGTACGCCGTATACTTCAACACCGCCGGCGCGGACGATGACGTATTTTTTCACTGATTGAGGCAGGGCATTGATCTGATCGGCGATATGGACGTATTCCTGGGTGAACGCGCCGGCGGTGTGCGGACTGCCGCCCCAGATATTGAAATAGCGGTTGTATTCGAATATCGCCATTGCGCCCAGGAGTATCACGAGCACCCAGACAGCGGGGATGGGAGCGCGGCCTACGTGAGATACCGCGCCGGAATACTGGTGGTCATACCACGCGCCGAGCAGTTTGAAGATCCACCATAAACCCAGACCGGCGAAGATCATCACCACCGGTATCGCACCCACGGTTCGCAACGCATGCGGCGCCTCGATCGAAAGCATACCCGGCAGGAGCATGATTAAAAACCACGCGAACAAAAGAGTGTGAGTCGGGGAGAAGTGGCCGTGTTTTCGGGACAGCCAGTGCCAGAGTTCTTTAATAAAACCAATTGCGAATAAGCCGGCGATCGGCCAGGCCAGGGTTGTCGAACAGGCAAGATTATGGCGCCAGTTGCAATCGCCGTTAAAAGTAAACATGCCCAAGGTCTGGCTGAAGCTCGCGGCCATGGCCCGCCAGGGTTCAGACTGGGCGAACACCGAGATGCCGCCGCGAGCGCCGGCGAATTCAGGATGAGAAAGGTAATACAAACCGAGCGGCAAGACGACTAAAAACGCGGCGATTGCCATCAGTGCTATGCCGCCGATCAGCCGATTCCGCGCGTGCGCGTACGCGGCATAAGCATAATCTTTTTTCAAAAATAGCCAATAATTAAACAGCACCGCCAGGACGATGAGCGGCGCGATCCGATACGAAGTATAGGTATGAAATCCTAACCCGGCAAATACGCCGGCCCAAAGAAAATTCGGAAACGAAGATTCTTTCAAGCCACGCCAAAAGAAATAGAACATGAATACCAGGATAAACGGCAGCATAATGGCCCGGAACCCGATGCGCGAGAAATTCACGTGCCAGAACGAAATGGCCATCAAAAAGCTCGAGAGCGCGGCGATATGCCGGTCGAAAAGCTCGCGCGTCAATAGATAAAGACCTAAAACGGTAAGCACGCCGATCAGAGCGGAAACGCCGCGCAACGCCCACGACTGTGCGCCGAACCATTTCACCGACATCGCCTGGAGATTGATGAATAAGCCCTCGCGGCCGTTGTTTTCCGGATAGAATACGTCGTAGTCTCCGGTTTCGTTGGCGATGAGCGCGTTAGACCCATTCATCGCTTCGTCGGGGTAAAGTCCTGGCGGCGTTCGATCAAGATGGTAGAAGCGAAAAAAAGCGGCCACCGCCAAAATTAGCAGGACGATCGCGACTTCCCGCTTCGAGTTGTGTCTCATGCTGGTATTGTAGCAAAATTATCGGTGTTTGCGTGTGCATATCTTTGCGCCTGAAATCTTAATTTTTGGTATACTTAATCCATGGAAACTCCGGAGCAACAATTACAGCAGCTCGAGCAAGAATACCAGCGCCGCAGGCAGGAACTTTCTCAAAAGATCGGAGAGCAGGAACAAGTTCCCGAAAAAGAAACCATGTCGCAGGTCGTCGAGGAATCCATCCAGCAGCACGCGCCGTCATTTCAAGCCTCTTCGCATGCCGCGCCCACTGACAGTGCCGCCCTTTCTCCTGAAGAAGAAAAACAAGTTCAAGAATGGGTAAATTTAGTGTTCAGCTCCGGACTTAGCGCCGGTATTAAAGCGGCGCAAGCCGCGAATGATCCCGCGCTCCTTGACGCATTCCATGCCACCCTCACCGGAGAACTGCACGAACAGCTAGTGGCCCAAAAGAAACTCGATAATTTATAATCAGTGTTTCTGATCATCGGATATTTCGCGGTTCTAGTGCTGCTCTTTGTAGCGGCGCTTGTATTGTTTAACTCAATGCGCACGCGCGGGTCTATCGCGCGTGCGCTCAACATGACTCTGTTTTCGGTCGCCGTGCCTCGGGATTCGGGCAATCCTTCGGCAAGTTCGGGGCAAAAGCCGGAAAAGGAACTGATCGCGGTGATGGAGCAACTGCTCGCCTCGTTCACCGGTTTGCATGCCAAAGGCTGGAACAAATTCATCTACGGCGAGCCGTATCTGGCTCTGGAAATGGCGGTGCCGAACGGCGCCACGACTATTCATTTCTATATCGCGGTGCCGAATGGATTCAAAGACGCGTTCGAGAAACAAGTCCATGGCCTTTTCCCGACGGCGGAAGTGAACATCGTCCAGGATTATTCAATTTTCCACCAAAATAATTCCGCCGCCGGCGCGGTGCTCACCTTGAAGGCCGACCCGCTCTTGCCGATTAAGACTTACCAATCACTGCCGAGCGACGCTTTGGGCGAACTCCTAACAAGCCTTTCAAAAATCAATGAAGTAGGCGAGGGTGCGGCGATCCAGATTCTCATCCGGCCGTCGCATCGCGATGATGTTCGCAGCCTGGCCGAAAAAGTATTGCGCGAATTGCAGACCGGCCATCCGCTCAATGAGGCGCTGGCGCGAGCCAAGCGGCCGCCGAAACCGGATCCCAATAAGCCGGATCAGCCAAGAGGAGCTACCGTGTTTGAGGAGGACATTATGCGGGCCATTCAGGCTAAGGCATCCAAACCGCTATTCGACGCCAATATCCGCATGGTGGTATCGGCCGCGGGTGAGCCGAGGGCCAAGCAGATGCTCAACGACCTCACCGGTTCCTTTCTTCAATTTTCAAGCACAACGATGAATAGTTTCGAGGTGAGCCAGCACACCGGTTCTGCGCTCAAGAAGCTTTTGTTTAACTTTACTTTTCGAATGTTCGACGCTGCGCGCGCGAGCGTGCTTTCGACTGAAGAAGTCGCCAGTCTGTTTCATTTCCCGCTGCCTGGAACCGCAGCGGCGGGCGTGAAATTCGTCAAATCCGTTTCGGCTGAACCGCCGGCGAATCTGCCCCGGGAGGGCGTGGTTCTTGGCCGAAATGTATTCCGCAGTCAGGAAACCGAAGTCCGCCTGGCCGATGCTGACCGCCGCCGGCATTTGTATATCATCGGCCAAACCGGTACAGGTAAGTCAGTGACTTTAGAAACGCTCATTCGCCAGGACATCGAGAATGGCCGCGGCGCGTGCATCATTGATCCGCATGGTGACTTAGCCGATTTCGTGCTCTCGGTTATCCCAGAAAAACGCGTCGAAGATGTCATCTATTTCGATCCTGGCCATATCGATCGGCCGATGGGCTTGAACATGATGGAAATCGATCCAAGCCATCCGGAACAAAAGACCATGGTGATCGATGAGTTGTTTGGAATTTTCGAACGTCTATATGATTTAAAGCAGACCGGCGGCCCGATGTTCGAGCGGTATTTCAAAAATGCGGCCCTGCTGCTACTCGACGATTACGCGCACGAGATTCCCACCCTGGCTGATATTTCCCGCGTGCTCGTGGATGATGCTTATCGCAAGGACAAGCTATCTCGCGAGACTAATCCGCTGGTGAAAGAATTCTGGCAGAAGGAAGCAGAAAAGGCGGGCGGCGAAGCCGCCCTGGCCAATATGGCCCCGTATATTTCGTCCAAGGTGACCGCCTTCGTATTTAACGAATTCCTCCGCCCGATCATCAACCAGAAGCAGAGCGCGTTTAACTTCCGCGAGCTGATGGATAATCAGAAAATTCTGGTCGTCAATTTGTCCAAAGGCCGCATTGGGGACATCAATGCGAATCTTCTGGGCATGATCATCGTTGGCAAATTGCTTATGGCCGCCCTTTCGCGGGTGGACATTGCCGATGACGCCCGCAAAGACTTCTATCTCTACATCGATGAGTTCCAAAATTTCACCACCGATAGCATCGCCACGATCTTGTCCGAAGCTCGCAAATACCGCCTGGATCTCATCATTGCCCACCAATTCATCAAACAGCTTACCGATAAAATCCGCGACGCGGTCTTCGGCAACGTCGGCTCGATCATGGCTTTCAGGATCGGCCCGGATGACGCCGAGTTTATGAAAAATAAATTCGAGCCGGTGTTCACGCCGCAGGACCTCATGAACATCGACAATCTCAATGCTCATGTTAATCTGTTAATCGAAGGCCAGACCGCCCGACCCTTCAACGTCAAACTGGAAACGGAGCGAGTGTTCGGCCAAGGCGATAAGGAGTGGGCCGCGCGTATCAAGGAATACTGCTATCAAAAATTCGGCCGGCCGCGCGCTGAAGTCGAATCGGAAATCCAAAATAAATACAACTAAATGACCAGATTTACAAAAAGAGACTTATTGTTTTCGATCGCGACAGGACTTATCACCGGTTTTATTGGCTGGAAGATTTTGGAATTCTTAAAAGTACCGGAATTTCAAAGTATTTCTTGGTCAGTGCTCATCGTCCTTGTTCCCATCGCATGGATTCTAGGCGTATTACTCGGATATTTTCTTGGCCGCTGGTTTGCATTCTTCATTCAATTTGGAAAGTTCGCGGCGATCGGATTTACCAACGCGGCTGTCGATTTCGGTGTGCTAAATATGCTCATCGTGCTTACCGGCGCAAGTACCGGTTTAGCCTATGCTCCAGTTAAAGCCTTGGCATTCCTCGCGGCTGTAATCCCGAGCTATTTTTGGAATAAATTTTGGGCCTTTAATTCTCGGACGGGGTTGGCTGGATTCGAATTCGCTAAATTTTTATCGGTGGCAGTGATCGCCATTTTCGTAAATACTGCTGCGGCATCTCTGGTCGTCCTGTTTATTGATCCGCTGTTTGGCACTACCGCTGAACAATGGGCTAACATCGGTGCCGCTGTCGGGTCAGGAGTGGCATTGATTTTCAGTTTCCTTGGTTTCAAATTCGCTGTCTTCCGGAGATAGTGTCTAGTTGCTAGTTTTTAGTTTTTAGACTAAATTTCTAGCATGCTCAATTCTTATAAAGAACTATTAGTATGGCAAAAAGCCATAGTTTTAGTTGAAGAGATTTATAAGATCGGATTTCCAAAAGAAGAGCTATATGGATTAAGCAGTCAAATGCGCCGGGCCTCGGTATCTATTCCGTCTAATATAGCAGAAGGCCAACAGCGAAAAAGTCGTAAAGAATTTACCCAATTTCTTCGCATGGCGTTTGGCTCGTCCGCAGAGCTTGATACCCAAATTATTATCGCTAAGAAGTTATATCCGGGTTTAGATTTTTCTAAAGCAGAGACTATCCTTGAGGAAGTAGGAAAAATGCTGAATGCAATTATCAGAAAACTAGAAGCTAAAAACTAGTCACTAGAAACTATATATGTTGTATAGAAAGTATCGGCCTCAGACCTTTGCTCAGCTTGTGGGGCAGGATCATGTGGTAAAAACCCTCCAAGGCGCGCTTACTAGCGGCCGCGTCGGCCATGCCTTGCTATTTACTGGCCCACGCGGTACCGGCAAGACCACCATGGCTCGCGTATTCGCCAAAGCCCTTAACTGCGCCAATCGACAGTCCGATGGGGCGCCGTGCAATATTTGTCCCAGTTGCACAGGAGTCAATGCTGGTATTTCACTCGATCTCATTGAAATCGATGCCGCGTCCAACCGCGGCATCGATGAAATTAGGAACTTGAAAGAATCGGCCGGCGTAGCCGCCCCTAGCGGAGGATATAAGGTATTCCTTATCGACGAGGTGCATATGCTCACCAAAGATGCGTTTAATGCCCTCCTGAAGATTTTGGAAGAACCACCCCAGCATGTTGTCTTTATCCTCGCCACCACCGAGCCTCACAAGATTTTGCCCACGGTACTATCCCGCGTGCAGAGGTTTGATTTCCGTCGGCTTTCAAATTTTCACATCGTTTCGAAACTCAAAGAAATTTCTAAGGCGGAAAAAATCCATATCGGTGATGATGCACTTACCGCCATTGCGGCCAGTGCCGATGGCGCTTTGCGTGACGCTGAAGTTTCGCTGACTAAGATTCGAGCCATGATCCCAGATGGAGAAGTTTCGGTTGATCAAGTAAATCAAATTCTTGGTTTAATTCCACATACCTATCATCCGCAATTCTTGCAGGCACTCACGACCGGCGACAAAGCTGCCGCGGTGGCGCTAATTCATTCGATCCACGATGGTGGATTAGACCTGGAACATTTCGCCAAAGAATTCCTGGAGTATACCCGCAAGGCGCTTTTGTCCCGGATCAATCCGGTGATGCTTGTTTCAATTGATGGCCAAGGGTCAGATCAGCAATTCGCCCAATTTGCCGCCGTAGACAACCAGAAGCTTATCAAAATCATCAGTGTCTTCACTGCCGCCCGTGCCCAAATTAAATCCTCTCCCATTCCACAGCTACCACTGGAGTTGGCTATTCTAGAAGTATAACATCTTCATCATAAACTAAGATTTAGAGCCTACTAATGTGTTAGCAAGCAATTGCTTATCCACATCTTAATGTAGTCAGATCCTGAAAGCTGTAATAAACTTATATTGACAAATAGATCTCTGTGGATTATACTATTGACATAAACGAAACTTGATTTATATCTGCATTTTTTAGTTTTAAGTTTAGATTCTACAGAATGTAAATATAAGCTAAGATTTTTTATTAAATCTAGCTGTTGCTTGACGACAGAAAATTAAAAATCGGCTTGCTGCGGACATCTATAAAATGATGTACTCATAGGTGAAATGATGTAGCAATACATCTGCCGTCACCTCAAGCAACATAAAAGTGCCACCTATCGGTGGCACTTTTATTTATCTCGTTGTTGTTTTTTATAGTGTATCGAGCAAATCTCTAAAGTTTTGTTCTTGTTCTTGCTTCGTTCGCAGAGGATTCGTATAGAAGGTTCGCCGGGGTAGTGTTTAGTATAGAAAAACTTTTCAGGATTTGGTTCAAACTCGTATCGATCAAAATTTGTAATGACCTCAGGAATCTGCTCTATAGCAAAACAAATTCTTAGTAACACTTCTGCTTCCGGATGGTACTTGGCTAGCTGGATTTTTCTTTCTTCAACGAAGTGTTTGATTGATCTGCGTGAGATATAGACTCGGTTATTTTTATGAGGATGCTTATCATTTTTTGAGTCTTTAATTGTGTGGATACGTAAAAGCTCATCGTGTTTTTCAATGAGATCACCCTTGTTTAAAAGATAATAGCCTTTGGCTAAATCTTTTATCTTATTGATTCTACGTGATATAACCGGTCGCATAGTTATTAATATTAATTCTGTTAAAAGCAAAAATCAATCGAAACATTGGGTCTATACGCTAAATTATTTGTTAAAACCTCCAATTTATGCGATAATTTGCTCATTGGGAGGTCGTCTAATGGTAGGACAGTGGCCTTTGAAGCCATGAATTCTGGTTCGAGTCCAGACCTCCCAGCAGTTTAGTTTAGTATCGATGGACCAAGACGGGTCAAGTTCCATCGCAATTGGATTTGTTATGAAAACGATAAATAAAAATTCTGTTTCGCTAGCCGGTGAATTCGCAGTTCTTTCGCAACTGGCTTTGCGAGGGTATGATGCAAACATGACTCTCGGACACACTAAAAGTGTAGATATTTTAGTATCTGACCCTAAGAAGAAAAAGATGTATCAGCTTGAAGTGAAAACCAATTTTAAGAATAGTCGCAATAAACCATCGGTTTCTAAAGTTCATTGGAAGGCGGTCAGTGGTTGGATTATGAAAAAGGAGCATGAAAGTATTAATATTCCAACTCTATTCTACTGCTTCGTAAACATCTCTAGGGATACGAATAATTTCAAATTCTATATCGTGCCAAGTCGTGTCGTTGCTAAGTATGTTAAAGATCAGCATGATCTCTGGATTCGTGAGAAGAAAAAAGAGAGCAAGGAAGTGAAAGATGGGGATATGAGAATTTTTAGGATAGGAGTAGATGGAGAGAAATACCCAATTTTAACCCCGACCGCAAAGAGATACGAAGATAACTGGGATTTTAGATCTAAATAATATTTTTATGGCCTACTGTTTAAATTGTAAATCTACGAATGTAAAAGTTGCTGATGCCAACTTTACAGAGCTAAAACTGGAAGGGCAGCCTGCCGCCAAACACACAGAAAGTAAATATTACTTCCATTGTTGGAATTGTGAGAGTGATTGGGAGTCAGACCCAGAAGCCCAGCGAGATTATTATGAGTATGACGGCTTAAGAAACAGTACTACTTTCGTTGCCCACAGCATGAAACCCAGCGGAAAAATTGAAGCACAATATATAAATCCAGACGAATTATTGAGAAGACACGAGTTAGCAAAAAAGATCATTAGTTCTTACAGACATCTTCTAGATCTTAGCCCAGGAGAATGGTTTGGTATTGAGCAAGATGCTGTTTGAAATGAGACACTAAAAAATAACTCCTAGCGTTATCATTTGTCTCATTTAGGTCCCGGCCAAGACGGGTCAAACGGCCTCTGGAAAAGACCCTCAAAAACCATTACAATGCTCGTATATCACTGGTTCCAGAACGAGGATGCCAGCCATCTTGAGACAGGTTATTCCGCCCGAGACCTATAACCAGTATCATGTAAATATGACCCTAGAAAATGAAGTCATCAAGGAAATAGTAAGTGCGAACGCAGAGGCTATGTATAATGATGCAGCGCAACCTTCTGTACGTGTTGTGGGTAAAGCTTTAGCACAATGCGTGTCACTTTTTGTTACGCCTGCAGGTAAAGTTGCAGAAATTCTCGAGAAGAATTTAAATAAATATATTGATAAGTTGGGGAAGTTGAAAGAAGAGGAGATTGTTTCACCAAATACTAGAATCCTCGTCCCAATTCTTGAAAGAATGCGCTACACAGACGACGAGCTGGTCTCAGATTATTATGCTCAGATATTGGCGACAGCTTCGACGGTGGAGAGTGCGCACAAGGTATCGGTTGCATTTATTGAGATATTGAATCGTCTGTGCGCTGATGAACTCAAGATTCTGGAGTTTATTAATTCGCCCCAAAACAGTATAGTACTCACAGGCGAAGATGGGAAAACATATTCCACAAATCTTTCGGGCGTACTCCCCGTAATCAATGTGCACATAAATCAGAAAGGTGGCGGGTATATAGTAGCAATTCGAAACCTCGCATACCTCACAGAAGGACCGAGTCTGGATTACCCTGGTAACTGGAACATGTACCTTGATAACATGCTTGCTCTGGGTCTCTTATTGAAGCCTGCAATGATTCGAGCGCATGATGACAATATTTATAAACTCATTAAACAAAATCCTGCCATTAAAGAGGTTGAAAAGGGGCTCCAAGAGGGTCAAAGTATTGATTTCTCTGAAGCAAGAATCGAAACCACAGAATTAGGAAAACAACTTCTAGGAATTGCCTTGAGGTAAATACGTATTTGCACTTCCTTTAAGTGCTCAAGGAACGTCGTTATGGTAAAATTCCGATAGCTAAAAACACCTTGCTGGGCTTGGTCCTTCAACGGTTCGAGCTCGAGGTGGATAGCATGAGTGAATTTTGGATAAATCTGTTTTCAACGTTAGTAGCCGCGCTAATTATTTTTTGTATAGGACGTGTATTTGGCTACTTTACATTAGAGAAACCCGACTTGTCTATGGTTGTTAAACAGAAAGGTTCATATAGTGATACAATAATTTTCACAAAACAAGACGACGGGTCTCATGTAGCAGATTTCCAGTTGGCAATAGAAAATAAGGGCAAACTCACCTTAAAAGCAGATGATGGATTTTGGCACACCTTTATTAAAACGGATGAAGCTGTAACACCACTCACGGCACCGGGGGAACATGACCATCAACGGGGATTAATTTCTTATTCCATATATCCTGGTTATATTGTTGATATAGATGGCACGCAATATCATCTAGTCATTAAGAAAGGCGATAAACCAGCTAAAGGACTTCCCTATTTCTTTGCCACTGATTATGGGTTTTTTCCTAATAGTACTAAGTTTGACCTTGGAACGGGGCAAGTTAGTATGTCAACTATAGGTCTCATTAAATTTGAAGTTAAAGAATATTGAGATCAACAACGGAAAGAAAAATATTAATGACCAAGAAAGAAATTGCTACGGGAGTGGTGCATAAAGTGCCGGGGGATTTAAAAAAAGTCCTTACTTCTACTTCAGCGGTGCGATCGGCGTGGGAAGATATTACGCCGCTTGCGCGCAATGAATGGCTCTGTTGGATTGAGTCTGCCAAAAAAGCAGAGACGAGGAGCCACCGGATCAAGAGGACACGCGATGAGCTCGTGGAAGGAAAGCGCAGGCCTTGTTGTTGGTCCGGTTGCCCTCATCGTTGAAGTTGTTAAAAACCGAGCTTTTAATATTAAAAGGTGCGATAATAAGTATATGAGAAAACTTTTAAAAATTTCGTCAATTGTGGCGATTTTGGCCGGTGTGATCCTGGTTATCGGTGGTGTTTGGGGTATCCGTTTTACATATAAGAACATCGTGCAGGAAAAAATTGTAACTCCTGCGGATGCTTCTATTCCAGAAGAGCCCGTTCGTGGGCCGTTCACGCTCAAATCGCAAGCTGATATCGTTCGAGAACACACACTGAAGTTAACGGGCGGTAAAACATATGCCGAGATGTCACGTGATGACACAAACCGTAACATCTGGATCACTGCCACGACATTAATAACTGCTCTTAATTTAGGCATTTTGTCCTACGCATTCTCTGGCCTTTTTGTGTTGCTGGGCTGCATTTCTATTTGGACCGGCGTTGTTTTTTGGGCGCTTAGTAGAAACAATAAATAGTAAAGTTCTTAGTACCCATGCACTACCTAAGTTATTTGATGGGAACTAGTGTTCAAGATAGTGATCTTGAGGCTTTAAATATTGAAATTATAGAAAAGGATTCGGATGGAGACAGAAGTTTAAAAATACCAGCAAACAATCTAGATGCTTATTTAAGTCTGCTTAAGACAGGTCTTAATCCTGGTTTCTGGAATGAGGTAGTTGGAGAAAAAGAGATTATATTTGTTTTTAAGTTTAAAGACGGAACTTTAAAAGAGTTTAAACTGTCTCCAGAAAACGAGAAAGAAATAAGTGAATTTTGTACTCAATTTAATAATGATCCGATAGAGAAGACGTCAAATGTGTACAAATATATTTCTGCCAATAAGTTCTATCACGACTTTATAATAGAACACTATGCAGATTTAATTAATCGCTGATGCTATTTTAATGAAGTTTTTTGCTTTATATTTTAGATTAGAATTAAAACAAAAACCTTTTTGGTTGGAAGAATTTCGTAAAAAGTATGATGAACCTTATGATTTACATCTTACTATGATTCAACCTCGATATATTGAGGAATCTGAAGAGGATTTATTAAAGTTTAAAATAGACAAGTTCCTAAAGGAGAATAAACCTTCAGAGGAGGAAAAATATCTTGTATTCGACAATTTTACATGCGAAAAAGAAATGGACGGTAAATATACTTGTATGTTGATGGCTCAAGATAATAATGGACTAATCAATTTCCAGAAAAAACTAAGAGAAGATCTAAAAAGATTCGACAAATATGTCGATGCAATAACTGAGCAATACGAAATAAATTTCAGACCGCACATCACAATTGGTAGAAATATTAACGAGAAAAGTCTAGAAGAAGTAAGATCTTATTTTAAATCAGGATATGCAACCAGAGCGGTTATCGGTGAATTAGTTTTACCTGTAGTTAAGAGTAATAGTATTGAAGAAGCTAAAAATTCCAATAACCTAACGACATATAAGCTCTAACAAGATATACTGAATCAAGTACCAAAACATGGATGACTAAACAGGAAATACTAGAATTGGGGCCGGGGATACATAAAATAGACGTCGAAGAGGCAATTGATGTTTTGTTTGAGATAGATAATAAAGTTGCGCGGGCGACACCCTCGTTGTTACCGCTGGAAAGTCCCAAAGAACTTTCTGATTTTCTGATCAAAGAACATAACAGCGATAACTATCTCATGAATGATGATCAGGGGCATATTGTCGGCTATCTTTCGGTCCTTGATTTCGATGCTGATAGTATGGAAGTTTTAAATTTGGGAACAGACCCTGATTTTCAAGGCAAAGGCCATGGACGAGCGATGATGGACTTTGCAGAAAAGTTAGCGAAAGAAAAAGGCAAGAACAATATACGGCTCGTAACGAATGTTAAAAATACCGAGGCCATAGGTTTCTACAAGGCAATTGGCTATACCATAGTTAAAGAAGCAGAAAACTATTACGGCGATGGCGAGAATCGCTATATTTTTGAAAAGAATATCTAATGACTGACAGTATTCGACAATTGAAGGAAAAACTAGCCGCGGATAACATCCGCGGTTTGGCTTTGGATATTGATGAGACACTTTCTGATACGAATCCTCATTTCTTTGAGCATATGCTGAGTTTTCATCGACCTCCTGGGATGAACAAAGAAGAAATGATCGAGAAATATCGGTTTGTCGATCAAGTTCCTGATTGGAAAACGGAAGAAGCGCATAAATACATGGAGCAGACCCTTCACTCAAATGAGTTTAACGAGAACATTGCACTCATTAAGGGGGCCGATAAGGCTGTTCAGGAAGTACATATCATTTTGCCGATCCTTGCGTATATTACTGCCAGGCCGGCCACAGTCAGAAACGGAACGCTTAAGTGGCTTAGAAGACATAATTTCCCCGAAGCTGAATTAATAACGCGACCGGAACAAGTCAGCCTCGAAAATTTTAATTTGAACAAAAATAGATGGAAGGCGGGAGTCTTGGACGCTCTCTACCCTCAAGTTTCAGGGATTGTGGATGATAATCCCACCTTAGTCCACGAACTGGAAAACCTAAATTACAAAGGCGTTCTTTACTTATATGGAAAAGGAAATGAAGAACTCAAAGACCATGCGCATGTGGTTGTTTGCTCTACATGGCAAAAGGTGATTGAATCAATAAAAAATCAAGAATAGTCAGCAATGGAAATTCCCAGAATTAAAATTTATAAAAAAGAAGAATTTCGGAAGTGGCTGAAGAAGAACCACAAAAAGGAATCTAAAGTTGCCGTGATAGTTCACAAGCGGCACACGGGAAAGCCTGCTCCTTCACATCGTGAACTAATGGAAGAGTCGATCTGCTTCGGCTGGATAGATACCACCATCAAGAGAATTGATGAGGATACATTTCTTCGCCACTTTTCCAAGCGCACGACTAATAGTACCTGGAGCAACAACACAATCAGCTATGCAAAGCAATTGATCAAAGACAAAAGAATGTCTCCAGCTGGGTTGGAATTCTATAAACTTGGTTTGGCAAGGCCGACACATGATCATGGCGTTCCGAGAAATCCTGACATGCCCGCAGATCTAAAATCGGCTTTGGCCAAAGACCTTAACGTTCAAAAAATTTTTGAAACATATCCTCCTTCTACTAAAAGAACTCTCTATCGATGGATTCTCATGGCAAAGTTGCCGGCCACTCGCAGCAAGCGCATCAATTACGTCGTAAAGAATGCCGTTAAAGATTTCAAACTATTCTAACGGGTATCTGCATAGAGTGTTCATGTAAGTATTGAAATATGCGGTTATGTATAGAACTCTAGCTTGGGTCGGGGTGATAATCGTCATTATTCTTGGATTGGGTATTTGGTTGGTGCGGGATAACAGCGATCAGGCGGAGGTAACGCCTTCGCCCTCTCCAGCCGTTAATTATACGGTTTCCATGGCGGATATCTCGTTTACTTATGAGGGAGCGGAGGGGTTCGATCTGGCTGAGATACCGGGGCAAGTTCTGGTGTCCTCGTATATTCCTCCCTGCGATATTCCGTTTAATTACTGCCTTTACTATAGGGGCGACAAATACAAGGATACTAATTTTGACAGCGCCGGGCTTCGCATTTCCAACCGGTCGGATCTGAGTACGTCTGCTAGATGTCTTAACACGCCACCGGCCGGGTATACCCTTCGTCCAAAAATCAGGCAGGGCGAGGGGTATTCGACGAGCTTGTTCGCGCCGCTGGGCAATGCAGCAACCGGACATCTGAGTGAAGGCGAGATATACCGGCTTTCGGTGGGCGGTGCCTGCTACGAATTCGAGGCGCGGATAGGCACTTCTCAGATCACTAACTACGAACCTGGTACGGTCAAAGAATTTACTGAGGGCGATCGGGCGTCGATTCTGGTACAACTTCGAAATATGCTGCGCCAGATTACGATTACCGCGACCGACGCGACTGTGATCTTTCCTGAACCCTCAAATGCCCGATTGGATTACGTGAAGGGTCGCTTGGCGCTTGCGGGCATCGATCCGAACCGATTCACCGGACTGTTGTCCGATCGGCGGTTGGTCCGCTATCCGCGCCAGAGCGTCACCTATCGGGAACCCAATTGGAAGGCAGTTGAAGATAAATTGTACAGTCCTGCATTGGTTCAAAAAGGAAAAAATTATCTTCAGGCGCATCAGGCCGCATTCGATCAGGCGGAACAGATGTACGGCGTGAACAAAGAAACGCTCGTAGCCTTGATCGGGATGGAAACCGACTTCGGCGACAGCAGCGGCAGATACGGTATCTTCAGTGTGCTGTACTCTCGGATGCTCCAGTGGCCGGAAACGACCTGGCGCGCGCAAGCCGACCAGCTGACAGCGTTCTCGATCTATTGCATCCGTTCCAACATCGATTGCTTCAACGTGAAAGGCTCGTATGCCGGCGCATTCGGGATCGTGCAATTCATGCCCGATTCACTCCTCGCCTACGGTATTGATGGAGACAAGAACGGCGTCGTTGATCTGCACAATCCGGTTGACGCAATTCCCAGTGCTGCCAACTACCTCAAAGAACACGGCTGGGCCGAAAATCCCGAGAAAGCTCTCGCCCGCTATTATGGCAGCCCGGAAGGCTATCCTCGTATCGTGCTTCACCTGGCTACCCTGTTGGAAACCTAGCCTTTCTGGCCGCAATTGATGTGATACAATCCGGCCATATGCAAAGAAGGCTTCTCTTGAGCGGCATGCTTACACTCGTGGTTATTGCGGGTGTTTTCCTGTCTCAGCGGAATACTGAGTATATAGTGGAACAATCACCGTCGCCACGGGCGACGGTGATGCCGGCCGCCGTGTCTGATGAGACTGCACTTCTCTTTGTAGGCGACATTATGCTCTCGCGTTCAGTCGGCGTGCTGATGGCCGAAAAGGATGACTATCTGTGGCCATTTAGAAATATTGCCGAGTTCTTGCGTTCAGCAGACCTTACCTTCGCCAATCTGGAAAATCCAGTTTCATCTCGTGGTGTCAAAGTGGGCAGTATCTACTCTTTTCGTGCCGATCCTAAAACACTCGATGGGATGCAATACGCCGGATTTGATATCGTGTCCATCGCCAACAATCACATGTGGGATTATGGCCGGCAGGCATTTGTTGATACTCTGACCCATTTAGCTGATGAGGGTATCGAATATGTCGGCGGAGGCTTGAATAGCGAAGAAGCTCACCAGCCAATTATAAAAAAGCTCAACAGAACGAGCATTGCGTTTCTGGCATATACTGAATTTCTCCAAAGCGTGGCTGCCGGGCCGAACTCCGCAGGCATCACTCGATGGGATATTAAGGCCATCAAAGCAGATATCGCTGCCGCCAAACAACAGAATGATCTTGTGGTTGTTTCATTCCACTGGGGCGATGAGTATCAGCCGATCCATAACGCCAAACAGGAACAATTTGCCCACGCGGCGATTGATGCTGGCGCGGACCTCATCATCGGCCACCATCCGCATGTAGTGCAGGATGTCGAGCAATATCAAGGCAAGTGGATTGTCTATAGTCTCGGCAATTTTATATTCGATCAAACGTTCTCCAAAGAAACAATGACGGGCCTGGCAATTAAAGCATATGTAGAGGGCGATGCTATTACGCGCATCGAAGAAATTTCCATCCGCATCTCAAAGGAATACCAAGCATCGCTATAAGGTCAAGGAAGCAATCCGAGGTCTTAAATTTTTTAAATTGGATTCCCTAGATATATTGATTTTATCAGCTCTTCCATTCGTGAATTCTCGCTCGATTCTTTTCTTAGCTATTTCACAATATTCTTCGTTGTTGTCGACAAGAATACAGTTTCTATCTTCTAGTAAAGCTGCTAACCCAGTTGTCCCACTACCGGCAAAAGGATCTAAAATTAGTCCTCCCGGTGGCGACAAAAGTTTTATAAAGAATTGGGGTAATGTGATTGGAAAAACAGCGGGGTGTCCCATATTCTTGCCTACAAGAGGCAGGCTTAAAACGTTAGAAGGTAAAACTTTATTTCTACCAACCCATCGGGATATATCTCTTCCAAATCCACTTGCGTTAGATGAGTTGTGCCTATTCAGGTCGTTGTCGCCTAATTTTGCTAATCTGGCTGACGTCCAAGATCCAATTGGTTTCTTAATGTCGTTGGAATTAAAATAAGGTTTTTTAGATTTTGATAAGTGAAAACAATACTCCCAACCGTCTCTTAGTCTGTTAGGCCAAAATCCAGGCATAGGATTAGTTTTATGCCATATGTAATCATCTACTGCATACCATCCTGCTTTGGATAACATTTGAATAGTATCCCAAACATATCGATGGCGCACACCGCCTACTACCTTATCCTTTATATTCAGAATTAAACTCCCGTCAGGTTTTAGAACATCTTGGAATAATTCATTGAATGTCATAAGCCATTCCGCATAACGATCTGGTTGTATGCTATCGTAGTGTTTTTTTCTAGCGTCAGCATATGGGGGAGAGGTTACAATTAAATCAACCCTACCTTTAAATTTTTTTAATACCTCCCGACTATCCCCGTGTATTATTCGACAGTCAAGCAATTTTTTCATTTTCAAATTTGACAAATAAATCTACTAACTTTCGTGCATCGCTAAATCTTCCGTTATTATCGAGCAAATCAAATTTTTTGCACAGGTTTCCAAACGAATCTATCATTTCCTTTGGAACAATTGAATCTTCTAGTGTCTTGTTACCTTTTTCTTCTAGTGTTTCTAAAACTTCATTGACTACTTCTCGATATGTGTAGTTTGAAAAGAAAGGCCAGAAAAAATCAGATAGCCAAACCTCAGTATTAGGAGAATGTTTAGAACCTTTTCTGTTACCGGACTCCATAGCAATCCCAAAAACACATAAATAGGGACCCTGTCTGTTTTTATCGAGCTTGGCACGTTGTTCTAGTGCATGAATTGCTTTAGGCCAATCTTGCCCTCCCATTGTATTAACACGATTCTTAATTGATACATAAATGTTTAATACTGACTCTTTTGGCTCAATAATTTTTATGCTTGCAGTGAAGTCTGCTTCAGTAGTCCCTATGTCAGAAACCGATAAAAATCTCTTTGACCGCATGGCACATTCTTTTGCTATGTATTGATACCGCCATCCGGAATTCATCCTTTCCTTTTGTAGCGTTCTATTCCTGAATTGTTCTTTTGCAATATCAGAATAATGTTGCCCGATGCATTCATATGCGGTAGAAGCTGGATCGCCATAATATTTAGAAAAATAACCAAACAATCTCTTTCCCTCTTTTTGTAAAAGCTCTGACCTTACTTTTTTAGATATTTTTTCTGGTAAATTTAAGATCACTCTGCTTGATTTTCTGTTGGCGTAGTCTATCCCGTCATTAATAATCTGCCTAAGTTCATCTTTAGGTATTCTATAATCTTGACGTGCTAATCTAGATGTATCTAAATACCCAGTAAACTTCTCACCTTCAATGCGCGGGTACGCCTGGGGAATAATCATATATTCCCAATCTAACACCTCTGAATCAACTTGGAAAGTTAAAGAGGCAGAAGGTTGCATGATCATCTAGAAACTGAATTTTCTCGATATACGAATTTTTTGAACTTGGACCAGGTGTTTTTAGGTTTTTTGACGACTTGGATGACTTTGCCGTTAACGAGGTAGCTGTCGAGGTCATCGTAATGGATGAAAATAGGGGACACGCTGGCGCTTGATTCCGACAGGAGGATGATGCGTTTGTTCTCCTTGTCCTCGAAATAACGCTTGACATTAGCCATGCCATCGATGATCGACAATACGTAGTCGCCGTTTTTGACCGAGCGATAGGATGGATCGACGATGACATAGTCACCGTCATCGATGGATTCGCCGTTGATATTGGCTTTGTTCATCGAGTAGCCCGAAGCTTTTATGGCGAATACGTCCTTTTTCTTGGTCAGGAGCTTGCCTGAAATACGGAGGTATCCCTCAACGTTCTCCTCGGCATAGATAGTAGCCGGCCCGCAGTTGGCCGAGCCGAGAATCGGCACGGCCATAAGCGCGCTGCGGTACAGCTGACCTGGGCGAGTTTTGACCATGACTTTGGCCAGGCGGTCCATTTGAATGAGGCTGTTCTTCTCCAGTTGCAGAAGATGGTGTTTGATCTTCTGGGCTGATGGCTCGCCGATAAGCTTGCCGATTTCCCGAAGACTCATGTCGGCTAGGTTGCGGCCCGCGGATATCTTGAGGATCTTTTCTTGGATCGTATGCATGATATAGTTTAAAAGTTAGGGTCTAAATTAAGCTGGCTCATGACTTGCCGCCAAGTTTTGCGCTCTACGATAAGATCGGCTTTGACGTTGTCCAACTCTTCTTTATGTAAGAAAACAGGGTACCAGTTTTTATAATCCAGCCTATTACCCTCTCCATCATAAGCCACGCGACCTCTGCGCTTGGTCTGCCAGCGCATCATTTTGAACTGCCGGGCGGTGGCGTTGGTGAAAAATACTTCGCCTTGTTGTGCTTCCGGATGGCCGAGTGGTTCCATATAGCCATTATAATAATTCTCTGTGTCCACAGTCAACTTGACACTGTTGACAACTCGAACAGGCTTGTGAGGTTTGAAGCCCTTGCATATAATGCAATATATGAGCGAGCAGATTCCACAAACACCTGAGTCAGTCCCAGATAAAGTGAAGCGTCTTAGAAAGGAAGCAATCAAGCATATGGGGATTGAACGTTTTTACACTGAACTATTACCTCCTTTTGTTCAGCAACTGGTGGAACATTATCCCGATTGCGGAAAATATCGAATATATCATGGTCTGGTTGGAGGTACTCCCTTTGAAAGAGACGGATTAATCGAAGAAGATTTTCCAGGCGAGGATTCAGTAGTTAAATTCCTGGAATCTTTATTATCTTCATAGATTCTTCCGAATAGAATAGTGTAATTGAATTACTGACTTGAATACGCTCAGACGCAATAAGATGTTCACGACTGCTCTGGCGCTCCTTGTGGTGGGAGTTTTTTGGTTTAACTGGAATTCAAATGCGGTTTCAGAAGAACCCACCCCCACTCCGGTGCCCCCTTTCCTTCAAAAGCATACGTTTGGCCAGTCGGTAGCCGGTCGGGCCATTGAGGGGTATGAGATCGGCCGTGGCACAGAGGTAATTCTGATGCTGGGGTCAATACATGGCAATGAAATGGGTACCACCGATCTCCTCACGCAACTCATTGAGGAGGTTATTGCCAGTCCAAGTTTAGTATCGAAAAATAAAAAATTGGTCGTGATTCCTATGGCCAATCCAGATGGATTTATCGATCGGATCGATAAATCCAATGCGAACGGCGTTAATTTGAATTTGAATTTCCCGACGGCCAAATGGGAGCATTATGGATCTGGCGGTACCTATGCCGGGCCGGAGCCGTTTTCGGAACCGGAGAGCAGGATCATACGCGATGTCGTCGAACGTTATCAGCCGGCCGCGCTGATCGCGTTTCACGCCCGCGGTGCCTTGGTGTCGCCGGAATTGAGCGACGTGTCAAAAAAACTTTCCAGCTGGTATGCGGCCAAGAGCGGCTATGACTATTATGACGAATGGGATTATTTCGGTACGGCGACAAGATGGTTTGAGGAAACGACCGGCCGTCCGTCCACGACTGTGGAGCTGACCAAGTATTTGGAGAGCGATTGGCGGATTAATCAGCCAGCGTTGATGGAACTGATCGGAGGATTGAAGATTTCTGAACTTTAGATATTATTCATAATAAAGGTTTAATAATGCAAATATGAGCGTAAAAATCATTCTTGGTGCGGTGATTGCTATTGTTGCGATTGCGGGGATTGTGTGGTTTGGAAATGACGAGGGTCCGATGTCGGCTACTGAATCGCCGACAGTTTCAGTCAGTCCAGATTCGACAAGCTCACCGCAAGCGAGTGTAAGTCCGACCGGCTCGCCGCAAGGAACTGCGACCAAGCCGCCGACTCCGATCATTTCGGTCGGCGTAAAAACGTTTAATGT